>Ga0315277_10002478_pt1 | contig 25784 bp, 29 predicted proteins | sample YL17G05_15_MG_FD_203695 | JGI IMG/M metagenome (GOLD analysis project Ga0315277, IMG submission 203695) | Sediment microbial communities from Yellowstone Lake, YNP, Wyoming, USA - YL17G05_15 | ecosystem: Environmental > Aquatic > Freshwater > Lake > Sediment | place: USA: Wyoming | collected... | reverse complement strand
TCCCGTTCTTCTGCAAGCCATGGATAAGGCCGCCAGCGGCAAGCTGCATCTGATGGGTCTGCTCTCCGATGGCGGCGTGCACAGCCACAACACTCACCTCTATGCTCTTCTGGAGATGGCAAAGAAAAAGGGGCTGCGAATGGTTTATGTGCACGCCATCCTGGACGGCAGAGACGTGCCCCCCAGGAGCGCTCTGACCTATTTTTGCGAGTTGGAGGAGAAGTTCAAGCAGCTGGGCTTGGGCAGGGTGGCCACGGTCTCAGGACGCTACTACACCATGGACAGGGATAAGCGCTGGGAGAGGATTGAGAAGGCTTATCGCTGCCTTGTTCAAGGAGAGGGCTTCAAAGCGGGAACGGCCGAAGAAGCGGTGCAAAACGGCTACGAGCGAGGCGAGAACGATGAGTTCCTGAAGCCCACGGTCGTGGATGCCGCCGGGCTGGTGGAAGATGGGGACTGCATCATCTTCTTCAACTTCCGGCCCGACAGAGCACGCGAGATCACCAGGACCTTTGTAGACGGCGATTTCCAGGAGTTTCCCAGGAGACCGATCCGGGTTCATTACACCGGTATGACCCAGTATGATGCAGCCTTGAAGGTGCCCGTGGCCTTCCCGGCACAGAATCTCAACGATACTCTGGGAGAGGTGATCAGCAGAGCCGGCCTGTGCCAGCTCAGAATCGCGGAGACTGAGAAGTATGCTCATGTCACCTACTTCTTCAACGGCGGAAAGGAGGAGCCCAATCCTGGCGAGGACCGCGTCCTCATACCATCGCCAAAGGTTGCCACCTACGACCTTAAGCCGGAGATGAGCGCTTACGAGGTCAGAGACGAGGCTCTGAGGCGAATCGATTCCGGCAGCTACGATCTCATCGTCCTCAACTTCGCCAATCCGGACATGGTGGGCCACACGGGGATCTTCGAGGCCGCCAAAAAAGCGGTCGAGGTCGTGGATGTTTGTGTGGGCAGCATTGTGGACGAGATTCTGAAAGCAGGAGGTGCAGTTCTTCTCACGGCCGACCACGGTAACGCAGAGAAGATGGTGGATGAAGCTTTCGGCCAGCCGCACACCGCCCATACCATTAATCCGGTGCCCTTCACCCTGATAATCGACGACGGAAAAGAGCATAAGCTGAGGGAGGACGGCATCTTAGCGGATGTAGCGCCCACAGCGCTGCAGCTTCTCAAGATTATGCAGCCTCGGGCTATGACCGGAAAGACTCTGATGGGCCCTTCAAGCCAGAGAAGCATTTAATAGGCCGTTGGGCTATTTTAAAGAAGGGAGATAAGATGCCAGAAGAATGCCTCCAGCCCGATACAGCGTATCTTTTGCAGGTTCTAGAGAGTATCATAGGCTTTAAGACGGTTGCTCCTCCGGGGAGCTGTTATCAAGAGATTGTGGAATATCTCTTGCCCATCTTCAAAGGCATGGGCTTTAAGACGGAGAAGCTGGTCATGCCCCAGGAGGTCTTTGCCGCCAAATGCACTGATCAACGGCTGGTGGGCGACCGCTTCAATCTGCGAGCTAACTTGGACATAGGAGCAAAAGAGACCCTGGTCATCTATGCTCATCTGGATGTTGTGCCGCCCGGGAACGGCTGGGACACCGATCCCTTCCTGATGGTGCAGAGGAACGGAAGGATTTATGGCCGGGGCGTCTCCGACTGCAAAGGCTCGATAGCAGCTCTCATAGCAGCCCTCAAGGCGCTCCTGGAAAAGGGCAAGCCGAAGTACAACCTCTGCATCCTCTTGACCACTGATGAAGAGGTGGGCGGCTATTCCGGGCTCTGCTACCTCACGGATCGGGGATTGGTCAGGGGGGATCTCATGCTCTGCATGGACGGCTTCTCGGACGATGTTGTTATTGGCAGCAACGGCATCATCTACTGGGAGGTGGTCGTGCACGGCAGATCAGCCCACAGCGGCGCCAGCTTCATGGGCATAAACGCCGTGGAGAAGTCCCTAGTGGTCATGGAGGAGCTGATGAGGCTCAAGAATGTAGTTCAAGCTCGTTCGTCCTTGCTCTTGGCCAGCTCCGCGCTGGAGTCGCTGGGCAAAAAGAATCTCATGCCCATTCTCAACATCACCATGATCAGCGGAGGTATCAAAGAGAACATAGTTCCGGATAGGTGCGTCCTGCGCGGGGACCGGCGCGTCATTCCCGAGGAGAGCATGGAAGAGGCCATGGCCGAGATCGAGAAGGCCTTGAAGCCCCTTGATGTCGAATACGACCTGAAGCTCTTCCCCGGATATCCGCCCATGAGCGTCAATCCCGATCACAGGTGGGTTGCGGAAGTGAGAGAGGCGGTGGAGAGGAGCATGGGATTTCTGCCCCGGCTCTCCGGAACTCAAGGAAGCCTGGATCAGGCCTACGCCACGGAGAAGACCAGGATTCCGACGTGCGTCTTCGGGGTGGGCCGCCAGCTGGAGAGCAATGTCCACAGCTCAAACGAGAATGTTCGCCTCACCGATCTGGATGGATTTGGCCGGTTCATCATCGAGCTTCTGCGAGCCTGATCTGGGTGGCATGAAAGTCATATCCGTAGTGGGAACCAAGAAGACCGGCAAGACCACTCTAGTGACGGCGCTGGTGAGGTCGCTCTCCAAACACGGCCGGGTGGGGACGATCAAGAATATGGCCGGGCATCCTGTGGATCGCGGCGACACAAAGCGCCACTTTGACGCCGGGGCGGATGTGGTCATCGGGCTCGGCGAAGCGCAGCTGAAGGTGACGCGCGAGCGGGGCGACCTGGACTCTGCTCTGGCTGAGCTTCAGGCAGGGGGTGTGGACTATGCAGTGGTGGAGGGCTTCAAGCATAGCAACCTTCCCAAGTTCGTCATGGCGGACATCGAGGTGCCCAACACGCTGCGGAAAGTGATGCTTGCCGAGGTGAATGAGAAGCTGGTCGAGGAGCTGGCGGAGATGGTTTTGGGGATGGAGGATTACCGGCCCAGGGCCCAAGATCAGGGAAAGATGATTTTCTATCAGAAAACTTAAACATGAGAACCTCCATCTCACAGTCGTAGGAGATGATTCAAGATGGCTGATTGCGAACTTTGCACCCGCGCTAGACCCCTGCTCTTTCCCATAAAGGCTCCCGTTCACAACCTGAGCTACCCCGAGGGCGCATACAAGGGCGTCTGCGACATCTGCCTGGAGCATTTGGAGAAGGGCTGGCAGGAGCGCTTCGGGCCAAAGCCGGAAGCAAAGAAGTAAAAATAATAGTGATAATAACCCCAATCAGGAAAACGCAATATCTTTTTTGATCAATCGAACCAACCCTGTCAGGTTTAGCAGCAGGCTTCGCGAAACGAGGGGGAAATCATGAGGATGCAGAAGGAGGAGAAGATAGTAGTAGTGCTGCTACTCATGGCACTGGGATCTTTGGCCGTGGCCTTCTGGGCCTTCGGCCCCGAGGACGGCGCACCTGAAATCTCTTCTGTGGCCGAAAAGGACTCCAGCCTTTCTGTGCAAGGCTTGGTCCTGGAGGTGAACCCCACCAAGAGCGGCGGCAACCTGCTCCTCAAGCTGGACTCAACTCCCCTGTCTATTTTCATTCCCGCCAGCGCCGGAGCAGGAGAGGTCCAGAACAAAGTCAAGCCCGGCGACCGCGTCGTGGTCAAAGGATCGGTATCCGAGTACCAGGATGAGGAGGAGCTGAAGGTCGCCAAGGCAGGGGATGTCCAGATAGTGGGAACCTAACCAAGGAAACCTGAATAGGTGAGAAGAGGGGAATAGTTGTGGCGGAAACAGCAAAAAAAGCAGTAAAGACCTCTCAGGCGGGAGGGACATGAAGATCATCACTCTCCTCACGGACTTCGGCTCCTTCTACCCCGCGCAGATAAAAGGCGTGATCCTCTCCAGGCTCAAGGATAAAGAAGTGACCTTCGTGGACATCGCTCACGACATCCCGCCCCAGGACGTGCGCGCGGGAGCCTTTGCCCTTCTCTCCTCGGCCCGCTACTTTCCTTCCGGGACTATCCACATTGCCGTGGTCGATCCCGGCGTGGGCGCGGGAAGGCTTGGCCTGGTGGTGGAGAGCGGCGCTCAGCTCTTCGTCGGCCCGGACAACGGCCTGCTCCTGCCCGCGGCCCAGTCCCTGGGATCGCCCCAGGCTTACAAAATAGCACGCAAGTTTGAGGCCTCAAGCACCTTCCATGGCCGGGACGTCTTCGCGCCCGCTGCTGCGCTCCTGGCCGCGGGCGAGAAGCCTGCGAGCCTTGGCCCGAGGGTCCGGCCCAAGACCTTGAGCTTTGGAGAGCCGAGGTGGACAGACCGCGGGATTGAGGCGACCGTCATCTACATAGACAGATTCGGCAACCTCATCCTGAATATGCAAAAGCTTCCCGCCTTTGACCTGAGCCTGAAAGGAATAAAGCTGAAAAAGGTCAGAACCTACGGCGAAGCTCGCAGGATCGAACCGCTTATAACCCTGGGAAGCCATGGCTTTGCAGAAATCGCGGTCAACCAGGGAAGTGCTGCCGAGGTGTTCTGCCTCAAAGCCGGTGACCGCATTGAGCTGGAGGAGATTTGATTTGTTTGGAATAGAGTTCGTGCCCGATGATTCCGTCCTGAAGATAGGCTACATGGCAAAGCTGGCAGAGGATGCAGGCTTCCAGAATATCTGGATCACAGATCACTACAACAACAGGGACGTCTGGACCACCCTGGCTGTTCTGTCCCTTATGACCAACAAGATCCGCCTGGGCACAGGGGTCACCAATCCCTACACCAGGAATGCTGCCATCACCGCCTCCAGCATCGCCTCCATAAACGAGATCTCCGGAGGGCGTGCCACCTTAGGAATCGGCCCCGGCGACAAAGCCACCTTCGACAAGATGGGAATCGACTGGGACAAGCCCCTTTCCAGGGTGAAGGAGGCCGTCCTGGCCATCAGAGCCTTCCTGGCCAGGGAGCAGGTGAACCAGGCGGGATTCAAGGGAGCGCAGATGGCTTTTAGCACCGGTAAGATACCCATCTACATCGGCGCTCAAGGGCCGAAGATGCTGGAGCTGGCAGGCAGCATCGCGGACGGGGTCCTCATCAATGCCTCCCATCCCGACGATTTCAAGTTCGCCGTGCCCGTAATCCGGCAGGGAGCGGAAAAAGCGGGCCGCAAGCCTGAGGACGTGCAGGTCTGTGCCTACGCCAGCTTCAGCGCCGATAAGGATCAGGCCAAGGCCGTGAACGCCTCCAAGATCGTGGTGGCCTTCATCGTGGCCGGCTCGCCGGAGAATGTGCTGCAAAGGCACGGCATCGGCATGGACGAGGCCCGGAAGATCTCCGACAGACTAGCCAAATACGACTTCAAATCGGCTATGGAGGCTGTGACACCTAAGATGAGCGAGGCCTTCTCCGTCTCAGGCAACGCCCAGGACTGTCGGGCACGGGTGGATGAACTCCTCAAGACGGGCGTCACCCAAGTAGTGGTGGGCTCGCCCATCGGGCCGAATAAGGAGAGCGCCATCAAGCTGATTGGAAAACAGGTCATCGGCAAATAATCGTCAGAAATCGTTTAGAGAACTTAGGGGATGCAAATTTCATGCGCGGGCTCTACATCGGGCGCTTCCAGCCCTATCATCTGGGCCACCAGGCCGTTCTGGAGAAGATCGCAAGAGAGATGGACGAGATAGTAATAGTGATTGGAAGCGCCCAGGAGAGCCATACCCTGGAGAATCCCTTCACTGCAGGAGAGAGGATGGAGATGATCTGGGCAGCTCTGGCGAAGGGAGATCTGAGGAATATATGCTATGTCATTCCGGTGCAGGATATCAATCGAAACGCGATCTGGGTCTCTCACCTTCAATCCATGGTTCCCAGCTTCGATGCGGTCTTCTCCAATAATCCTCTCGTGGTCCGGCTCTTCTCCGAGGCAGATGTGGAAGTGAGAAAGCCGCCCATGTATAGGAGAGATGTGTACTCAGGGACGGCCATTCGCAGGCTGATGCGGGAGGGCGGTGATTGGCCCGCTCTGGTGCCGGAGCCTGTAGCCTCGCTCATTGCCAGGATGGGAGGTGTGGAGCGTCTGGTCCAGGTATCGGGCAGCGACAACTCCCATCGGCGGTCGCCTGCAAAGATATGAATCCAGGTTCGCCTCGACGGGCACTCCAATGACATTCTGCTCGACTCCTGCAAAAAATGACATAGAACTTTTTAGGAGGCTCTTGCAATGGCTTCCGCAGTCTTCATAAGCATCTTACCCCTATATTCAATCGGCCCTTTTCCAAAATGTCTGGATCTCTTCCGGGCCGCATGTTTTTCAGCTCTGTAATCGAAAAGCAATTATTCATTATCCATATCCTACTTCCTTTCGCCCCCCATCCATCCCGCGGGTTTCAATCCATCTATGGCCAGGTCCTATCCCAATGAGCTGGCCAAGAAGAAACTGGAAGGGCTTCGAGTACTCCGTCAAGGTTCCCCTGCTCGTCACCCACAAGGATATCCTCAGGGCTTCAGCCTCTTTATCTCCAGGTAGTGCACTTCCTCGTCCGCATAGGCAAATACCATCTGCTTTCGCACCGAATGCGCCAACCGCACCGCCCTGGAGAGCACAGGCGGCAAGAAAATGTGGTCCTTCGCCACAGTGTGCACCAGATACTCGGAGTGGGGAACCTTCTGCAGGCTCCCTACCTGCTTGTAAACCCGAAAGTGCGTCCCGAACTTGAAGCCGGTCTTTACCACCAGCTTTCTGTCCCGCAGATCTCTGTAAACCTTGAACTTCAGGTCGAAGTCGCTCTCGACCTGGCGCGCCCTGGACAGGAAGCCGCTCTGGTCAAGCGGCTCCCCGGAGCGGTCCTGCAGCTGGATCAGCTCTTTCTCCAGGAGGTATGCCGACTCCACCAGCGAGAGCTGCAGGCGTTCGCCGACGGGCTTGCCGTAAAATCCGTGCTCGTGGAGCCGCCGTGAGGCTTCGGCGTCCCAGAGCACCACCCGGTCCTCCAATAAGGTAGCCAACCCTCCAGGCTCCTGGTCGGCCATCTTCCCGGACATGGCCTTATCCCTGGCCTCGTAGAAGGTGATGTCGCTCTCTTCGTCCACGATGGCCAGCATCAGCTTCTTTCTTATCTGCGCTGCGACCCGGACAGGCTCAATGATCTCTTTCAGCGGCAGGGGCATGCGCTCGGAGATGACGAGCACATAAAACTCGGCCGGAGACTTTCCCGGATGGCCGCCCCGCGGGTAGACGCGAAAATCGGGCCGTCCGGGTTGAACGTAGTATCCGCGCTCCCGCAGGTCCTTGTAGACCACATAACGAAACTCGAAGCCCTTCTCCAGAGAGGAAGCGGCCTGGAAAAAGGCCTTAAAGTCCAGCTCTTTTCCTTCCGTTGATACCTTTATTCTGGATCGGTCCAGGAGATAGGCCGCCTCCACCAGGGACAGCTCCAGGCCCTTCCCCCTGGGCCGGCCGAAATAGCCCTGCTCGTAGAGGTCGGGCACGGCCTCTCTGCCGAGCCTGACTTTTTCATTCTTTAGCTGGCCTTGGAGCTCATCGAGCATGCGAACCGTTGGTTGGCGGTGCTGGGCACTTTCAGCAGCTCAGCCTGTCCGGCCAGATGCCGTGCATGACTCCCATGGTCTGGTCCACAAAGGCGTGAATGTTCGCCGCGGGATAGCCGCAGGAGAGCAGGTAGGACTCGACGTGGTTTGGCACAGCAATGGACATCTGCTCCACCATGGATACCGTCTGCAAGATGGTGTGGTCTCCCAGCTTAAAGGGTATGATGGCGTCGGATACGATCAGCTCGAAGATCTCCGGGCTGATGGGCCGCTCGATGCCGGAAAGAAATGCCTCCAGAATCTCGCTCGTCCACTCGTGCTTCTTGCCCTCGTCCTGGTAGGGCATTACTACTACCTCCCGGGTATTGGCGAACTGCTCGACGAGCTGTGCGGGCTTGACATCGCCCTTGAAGATCATGCTCAGGAAGTTGGTGTGCGGCACCGTTGTTGGGACCTTGCTGGCGCGAACGGAGAACTTGACCTCCTCGAAGACCGTGCCTGCATCCGTGCCCTGGTGGCCAGCGCCTTTGCCGAACTGGATGGCGCTGGGCGAAGCCCTGACCACGGTGTGGGGATCTCCATGCCTGCGGTCGATGTTGCCCAAGACTGCCACCAGGCCCAGCGGCCTGGCCGCCAGAGCCAGGCGGGAAAGTCCAGTAGTGTTGCAGCTGGTGCACTGCACCAGTCTGGGCTTGGCCTTCAGGAACATATCATAATTTTCTAAGCCAAAGAAGAACTCGCGGGAGAAATCGGCCTTCAGATCGTCGGTGATCTTGACCTTCTTGTTCTCCTCCAGGGCCTTCTGAATCTTTGGCCGGTCTGCGCCGCCCATCAGGGACACGAAGCAGCCGTGGGCGAGACCCGCCTCCACGTAAGGCAGCTCCTCGTCGCCGGGAGTTCCCACCATCACAAAATCCGATGCCTCGAAGAAGTCATCGTAGCCGCCTTCGATCTTGACGCCTGCCTTCTCCCATTTCTCTTTATCTGCCTTATCGCTGATGAAAGCCTTCACACCAAACGTGCGGTTGAACTTGGTCACGATGGACCTGGCCCGGCCGTGGGGACGACGAAGCAGCACATTCAGGTCGCCTTCGATGCCTGCGGCCTTCTTGACCTGCTGCAGCGCGAGAATCGTTCGCTTATTCTCTGTTCCGTCAAACCCTACAAAGCCAGCATTGGACTTCAAGCATCTTCACTTCCTGAATGGGAATCTAAGTGACCGTATTTTAATCTTTCCGGAATTGTGAGTTATCACCGCCTTGGTCCAAAGAGATCGATGATCTTTGCGGTGATAAACCCGGCACTCTCTTCAGGATTCATCCTTGCAGAATCCACCTCGATCTCAGGAGTCAAGGGCTCTTCGTAAGCCACATTAACGCCTGGAACTGCCGCTTTCTCCCCGGCAGCTTTCTTGTAGATGTCCTTGGGTGAGAATTCTGCTTTGCGCTTCGCCTCTCGGTCCATGCAGATCTCCAGGGGAGCGCGGATGAACACCTCGCCGAAGTTCGGAATCAAGCGGCGGGCAAAATCGCGATAGCGGCGCCTGTTTGCCGTGGCATCTATGATCACATTTACCCCTTCTTCTGCCAGCAGCATGGCCATGTAGGCCAGGCTCGCGTAAACGAGATCTCTCTCCTCCTCTGTATATCTGGGCAGAGGAGTGATTGCCCTGCGGATCTCATCCAGCTGCAAGACCTTTGCGTCCGTCCCTTTTTCAGATAGCATTGCCTTCACGTGCTGCACGATAGTGGTCTTGCCGCAGCCAGGTAGGCCCGTAAACCATACGACCCAAGCCATAATTAAAAGAGCTCAGGCCTGAATAAAAATCCATTCCTCCAAGACGCATTATTTTCCTTCCGTCAAATTCGCGAGCATACTGGCGTACACTGTTGCCAAATTCTTGAATCAAACAAAAGATTAATATAAGTGCTAATGATATATAGACGTGCATCGAGGCTTATTGCCTACTGCATGTGGGTTTAGTCGAGGTATAAAATATGATAGAAAAAAGAAATTTCGCATTGCGGGACAGAGATGGGAACGAGGTAGGGGTCTTTTGCGGAAAGCAGCCGAGGCAGGCAGCCCTAAAAGCGGCAAATCGCGGCTTCACCGACATTAGGCTCCGCGAGAGAGGAACCAAGAAGGTTCACATCTTCCAGGGTGAGCGCAAGCAGGTCCCGAAGCCTGCCAATGCGCCAGGATGGATGCCTTCCAACATCTGGAAGCCGAACGTCAAGAAGATCGGCATTGAGAAGCTGGAAGAGATTTGAAATATTTATTAATATTATTGACTTAGCAAGCTTGAAATAAAAAGGAAAATGGCTGAGGAGTTCAGCCGAACAGGGCGCCCAGGCCCTCGACTCCGCTCTCCTCTGCAGCTTCCTTGCTCTCCTCTTTCTCTGCCTTGGCCTCGGCCTTGGCGGCAGGTGCTGCGGCAGCTGGAGCTGCAGCAGCGGCAGCTGCTACGGGCATGGCAGCCGCCTGGGAGAGGACCTTGGCGATGTCCACGCCTTCCAGAGCGGACACCAGGGCCTTGATCCTTACCTCGTCGGCGGTCACGCCTGCGGCCTCGACGACCTTCTTTAATCCATCCTCGTTAACATCCTTTCCTGCGCTGTGAAGCAGTAATGCAGCGTATACGTATTCCATCTGTATCAACCTCTAATTAACCTAAATTTTGAATCATCCGAAGAGAGCACCGAGCCCTGCTGCGGCGTCTCCTTCATCCTTTTTCTCCTCTTTCTTCTCTTCCTTGGCAGCTGCCGCCATGGCGGGTGCCGCTGCGGCTGCCGCTGGCACCGGCTCTCCGCTGGTCAGGCGGGCAATGGCCTTAGCATTGGCAGCAGCCTTCGCCAGAACGAGATCCATCATGCCGGGCACGGGTATTCCGGCCTCTGCCACCAGGGCCCTGGCCTTTCCTTGGGCCTTCTGCAACATGGGCCCGATCGTCTCCGGCGCAGCATAGCCAATCTCGATGGCGAAGCTGAACGCCTTGGCTGAGGCATTGCCAAGCTCAATGATCAGGCTCGCCACATCGATGTCGAGGTCCTTGGACCTGAATATCAAGCCGCCCTCGTAGGCCGCCCGGAGTTCCAGACCTACATTTCTGGGGAAGATCTCCATAGTCTTGAGGATATCAGCGGTCTTGGCAGAGACGACTTCTCCTTCTTTGGCCAGGGTGACCTTCTGATTGATGACCACCTTTCCCCCCTTGATGGCCGCGGGGATGCCGGCTGCCTGGAGCTTGCCCACCATGGGACCGGGTGAGAACGACGTCTCTCCAGCCTCGACCACGATGTCCTTGGGCGCGCGCGCGCCGGCCTTGATGGGCATGGGTTGTTTGCCCTTTTCCAGCAGGCTGTTGAGCTTGAAGGGATTCTCATCGGAGAAGATCAGAGCCGTCTGATCTTCGATGAAATCTGCCAGAGGTCTGATCTTGGGCGCGGAGGCCTCCAGGGCGCGGCGAGCGATGTTGTTCCTCACCATTCTTATCTCGACCTTGCCTCTGAGACTCCCTCGCATCTGCTGCATATTGCTGGCGGGAATCTCTCGCAAGCCTACCACGCCGACCACTCTGCTCTTGCCTATCTGCTCGATAAGCTCCTGCACTTCCTTGACCTTCCACTCGGGCAGGTGGGCAGTTCGACGAGACTCTGCTGCCATTTAGATCACCTTTATGGACGGCCCCATGGTGGTCTTGACGTAAACCGACTTCAGGTTATGCCGGCCATCCTTCAAGGTCTGCTCGAGCTTGGTGATGACCGCTTCGATATTCTCGGCCAGCTCTTTGCTGTTCATATTTCTATTCCCTACAGTCAGGTGAAAGGTCGGCCTGTCCCTGGACCTGATCCTGATCATGTTCTTGAGCCTTTGCACTTGCGGGGTCACGTCCTGCGTCGGTGGGAGCGGAGTGGGCATCTTGCCCCTCTTGCCCAGGATCGAACCCAGGCTCTTACCTATGACAGGCATGAACTGAGTCTCTGCTATGAAGAACTTATACTCCTCGGCCAATTTCCTCGCAGCCCTCTTATCTCCGCCAAGCTCCTTGATCTCATCAGCGGAGATAACCCGGTCTGCGCCGGCGCTCTTGGCTCGCAGAGCAGTCTCTCCAGCAGCGAATACGGCGATCTTGGTCGGCTTGCCCAACCCGTGGGGAAGGATAACCTCGGCATCAACCCTGTTCCCCGGCTGGGAGAGGTCGATGTTGTGAAGATTAATGGCCAGATCCACGCTCTCGCTGAACTTCCTGGCAGGTGCCTCAGTGATAGCCTGCTTTACGGCTTCTTCTATGTCCATTTCAATCCTCCGTAGTCTGCGACTTTTCTTCGTCTCCTACGGCTTCTCAAAAAAGAGAATCAGAACTCAGATTATAACTTTATATTTTAAGCCTTCGCTTCTAATATCTCATCGTACTTGCCGCTGGCCACCGCAGCTTGGGCCTCTTTGCTGGGCATGCCTTCGATGGTCGCTCCAACGGACCCTGCCGTTCCGATGACCTCACGGGCTGCGTTCTTGAGGGTCTTGGAGAGAAGGCCTCTCCTCTTGATGTTCGCAATCTTCAGGACCTGTTCCATTGTCAGGTTTCCGACTGTGGTTTTGTCGCCGGTGCCCTTCTCGGCGCCTGTCTCCTTGAGTATCAAGGCCGACGTTGGGGGCGTTCCTACTTCGATCTCGAACTCGGTTCTGGACTTCACCTTGATCTTGACTGGAACCTGCATTCCATTCAGGTCTTTGGTCTGCTCATTGATCTTGGCAACCACCTGGGCTACATTTACGCCCAGGGGTCCAAGGGCCGGGCCGAGTGGCGGCCCAGCGCTGGCCTTTCCGCCAGGAATCAATGCTTCCACGACATTAGCCAATACTCGTCACCTCTAAGTTTTATCCTTGCTGAGCACGCGCACATGATCTCCCCGCACAGTGATGGGGATGGGCACCATAGCTTCAAAGAGTTCCACAGTTATCTCTTCCTTGGCAACGTCCACCCGTTTGACCCTAGCCTTCTCCCCCTTGAACGGCCCTGATATGAGCTCGATGATAGCTCCTTCATTTATTCCTATTACGGCAGGCTTGGGGGTGAGAAAGTGCTCAACCTCTTCGATGCTCGAGGCCCCTTTTATCACGGAGCGTGCGTGGGGTATTCCTTGAATCGCCTGATCCACGATCTCAGGAGCCGGAGACTCCACGAGAACGTAGCCTTTCAGCACATCTGGTACCAGCAGTGCCCTTATATCATACTTATCCTTGCGTGCTATCTGGGCGATCATGTTGGCCACCGATCGTTCCTGATTGGCAGTTGTCTTTACAACATATATGCTGGTCTCGGACATTCCGCCTGCTTAGACGAAGCGCGTGTATAAAAAGGTTTGTAATACCATGGAAATCTCTTTATACTATAAACAAGGGAGTTTTCAGAGGGGTGAGTTCTTTAAATGAGTGGTAGGACTGATCAGCTGCGAGATCTCGTTCTGAAGATTGGCGCCAGCACCAAGGTCGTGGAGAAACAGGCCACTCGTCACGGTAGTCTTCGGGGGAGCGGCGAGATTGAACGTGCCCTGTTGGGTGTGGTCAGGGAGATGATAAAGCAATACAGCATCCAAACCAAACTGACCCCTGAGCAGCTTTCAACAGTCGTCCGGCTTTTTTACAAAGGCCTGAGTGATACGGAGATTGCCGAGCGACTGGGTGATAGAGCCCTCAATAAGACCGTGAGCCGGGCTCGCATCAAGCTCCACCTATTCAGGGAGACGGACCTGAAGCCTCCTTTCGATAAGGAAGCGTTCCTGGGCTTATCGGATGCCGGGAAATCCGTCAAGGAGATGGCCGAGGCCTTGAAGGTGGCTCCCTCCACCATCTCGGAGTACAGGAATATCTTCGACAGCCAGAGGGCGTCGGAGAGAGACGGCTACATAAAGCGCTTCCTGGAGATTCTCTCTGATCAGGACGTCTCAGAGCGCATGGTAACCGCTCACACCGAGGACGGCCTTCAGGATACGATCGATACCGATTACGAGGCTGCAGAGGCCTGAGCTGGAAGGCTCAGGCCAAAAGTCCCAAGCCGTTTAGGGCTATGTATAGTGAACAGGCGTGCATCCATTCTCCGTCAACAAAGAAGTCGAGGACCAGTGGATTTCTTCTCTTTCTGAAGTAGAATATGTAGGCAAATCCATAGAAGACCATAGCCAGAGGTATGACTAAGGCCATAGGATGCATATAGCTTGCTGTAAAGAGCAGCCCCACAAGGAGAGTGCTGTTCATGGTCAGCAATAGGCAAATCGTCTTTCTTGAACCCAGGAGAACGGGAATGGTTCGGACCCTATTCTCTCTGTCCCCCTCCTCGTCTCTTATGTCATAGAGAACTGTATTTATAAACGATTTAGTCAAGATGAAATAGAATACTATCATCACTAAAGTCACGGCCGTATTGCCTGTGCATGCCAGAGGAAACAGGGTTGCGCATAGTGCCCAGGATGCAGCCACGAAGAGGTTCTTCATGACAGGTATATCCTTGAACCTGGGAATGCCCCTAAGCAGCTTTGAGCTGTATATGATATTGGATGCCAGAGGAACCAAGACAATGGGAACGGCCAGAGGAGTGTGCAGGAACGTCAAGAGCATGGCCAATAGATATGCGGTCAAAGAATAGGATAGAACCAGCCTCTTACGCCCCTTCAGGAATCTCAACCGCTCAGGCATATTGATCGCGTCCTCTTTTTGGTCTGTAAGCTTGTTCAAGCTGTAGACGCTGAGGGTCAAGAGAAAGCCCACAAAGCAAATCTTTAGGTTGGGCTCCATTCCCAGCAGAACATAAGCGATATAGGTTTTGAAAAATCCAGTGCCGCCGATGAAGAGGGAGCTGACCGTCAGAAAAGAGAACAACTCGGTCAATGCATCTTTCAGTTCCTTGCAGCGCTTCTGCCATTCCCTTTTCGCTATTCCTTCTCTTATCACTATACTGTTCGACATAACCTACCACTATCCTCCAATAATTTCTTGGAAACTGATTCCTTTTGTTATATTTAAAAATAAATACATTACTCTAAAAAAAAATTAATGGAGAGTTTATTACAATTTGCATGAGAATTACTAGAATAATATAATAAAAATATAAGAAAGATACTATTATCTTGATAAAAAAAGAGTAAATTAGATCATTTTGATCAATTTTGATTTATTACGGTAGTGATCGAATAGCTTTCTTCCCCAAGAATTGGCCTGGGCTCCAATACAGATGAGGTCTCTACCCAGATCGTATCCTCCATCAAGCCTGTAAAGCCCAAGAGAGAGCATGGTGTCCGTGACTGTGAAGGCCACTTTGATATCCTCATTCAGATGGTACAGCTTGAAGTTGTCTTGCTTGAGCAGCTCGCTTCCTAGATCTCGGTACTCTGTGGCTGCGATCTGCAGTATCTTATCCGTCAATATAAGCTCTACTTCTGCACCGTACTTAATGGCAGCAGAGATAACTTCCGAGTGTCCTGGGATGATGATGGGCGAGACGCCACGAATCTCCTTCGCCTGCCCAAGTTTCTCCACGAAATGTTCGTGGCTCTTGAGAAGTGCCGCAGAATCAGAGGATATAATCTCGGATTGGGCGAGCATCCCAACCTCTTTCTGTAGGGCAATAGGTATGCTGCGAAGGTCATGAGCAAGCCAGAATTCCTTATGCTTATTAAGGATCGCGATACTGCTGACCAAATCATCTAGAAGCAATGCCTCGATCATCCCTATGTTCGTCAGGGCAAAACCGCTTGCGGTTCGCCTGACGAGATCGGCCTCGATCATCTCCTTTGTGGCGTGAAGGATGGTTGAAGTTCGCGCGCCTATAATCCTCTCCATCTCCAAAGAGGTCTTATTCCCATCCTTCAAGCAGAACATTATCTTTGCCCTTATTCCAGATCTACTGAATGCTTTTATCTGCTCCTCTGCAAGATCGTATCTATCACAAGCGGACATAGTCTTACCGTTCTTTCGCCCAAATCTCACATTCGGATCGCTTCGTAAGGGCCTGATAGGCCTATTAAGTCGCTGTTTTGATAGTAGTAAGTGCCCTTGAGGGTATTCTCGTCCACGACCTGGCCATCAGCAAAGGTTATGGCCAGCGCGGGATCCTTTCCTTCTTTTTCTCTGACAGATAAATAGTATACCTTTATCCTATCTCCCACAATCGTTCCGAAGAGAATTCCAGAGTATTGATCTCCGGACGGCGTTTGCTTTACCGAGAAGGACCCAAGCAAGTCCTCTCCTATCTGTTGAATGTTGGCGGTCATTGTCTCTTTCACAGGGCCAAAAGTATATACGGACTGCCAAGTGCCAGTGGCATCCTCATTGGCTAGAGCCGGCTGAATCATATTAATCGATATGAAAATGATCAGGAACGATCCCAGTATCCACCTTACCATCCACCTAGCCATTCCTATGCACCAGTGCGCAATCAGCAGTCTAAACTATTAATAACTAATCTTATGACTGCATTTCTTTCAATGATTTCGCACAAGGGATATGCGTTTTCTGCATATGAATATATGACGGGTCAGGCTCCCATGAACCCGGTCCTTGTGCTTCTGAACTATTTCGAATCCAGCCTTCGCCAAGAGGGCATCGATGGGCCTGTCGGACACGATAACCATGCGCCTGCCGGGCTTGATCACCCGATGCAGCTCAGCCAGACTCTCCTGCAGAAGATGCTCCTTGGATTCTGCCTCGATCCGAGCCGACCTCCCGTAAGGCGTGTCCAGGACGGCAGCATGGAAGGATGCGTCTTTGAAGGGCAAGCGCTTTGCATCTCCGCAGATCAGCGTGCATCCTAGGCCTGCAAGATTGCATATCGCTCCCTTTACCAGCCTGGTCTGAACTTCCACGCCAACACCCTTTATGCCGACGAGGCAGGCCTCGACCAGAATTCCTCCTGTTCCAGAGAATGGGTCGAGCAATAGTTCGCCTTTGTGGGCCCAAGACAGGTTGATCAGGGCCCGAGCCATGCGGGGCATAAGCACACCGGGATGGAAGAAGGGCTTGAGGTGGGGCCGACGTGCCTCGAAAGAGCTGCGATCTGATCTTGCGACCTCCAGCCCCAGGACTATTTTCCCGCCGGTGATTATCGCCCTAAGCACCATTCCTGGATTCTTCAGGTCTGCCCGAAAGCCTCTCTGAAAAAGGAAGCGACCTACCTCGCGCTCCACTTCGTCGGCCTTAGGCATAGCGTCTTTGATGCGCCTGGCCCTGACCAGATATCTTTTCTGGGGTAGTTCCAGGTTGCTTACGACCTGTGTGAGAGCATCATGCCTGGCATCGCAGATCGCCAAGACCTCGATTATACGATGAGTCATGGCCAGGTGGTTTCCCACTGCCTCGACATCGAGACCTTTGGCTTCGACTATGAGGCACTGGTCCAGGAAGCAGAGCTCCTGGAACCCGGAAGAATAGATCTCCACCAGGGCCAGAGCCTCGCTTCTGGGAAGGGTCTCGTGCTCACCGGAGAGCTCGAAGGCGTAGGTCTTCATGCCAAATAGCTGTTCACGTCCTTGTAATTGAACTGCTTGCAGCCAAGGACATTCTCCAGGAAGTTGAAGAGCGTCCTTCTGACGTCGTCGGAGAGCAGGGGGTACCAGGTAGGACTGGCCACGACCACGGCCCGGAAGGCGAAGAACGGTGCAATGACCTCCAGCAGCTCTTCGTCGCCAGTCTTTTCCAGGTAGTTCTCGAAGAATAGCTCGAAGAGATCTTTCAGGTCACCTGTCAGTCGCAAGCTCTTCTGTACAGAGTAGAAGATGTAATTCATGGCCATGGCCGTGATGTCATCTGCTGCCTCCCCCCACTCTCCCCTGCTCCGGTCCAGCGCCGTGAAGTTCGTACCCTCTCGGAACATCACATTCCAGGGATGGAAGTCGCCGTGCACCTGGCAGAGCCGCCTCGCTTTATCGCGCAGAAGCCAGCGCCAATCCACGCAGATCTTCTCGATCTCGCGCAATTCATCAGGATCCAGGAAGCTGGGGTTATCCGGGTAGTCATCCAGGATGCCAAAGATGCATTCTCCATCGCCCACTATCTCGCGGATCTTGCGCTGGTAGAGCGGTGGGCAGTCTTTCTTGGCAGAATGAATCTTTGCCAGATAATTGGAGAGCGCCATCACTCGGTCATGGTCCAGGTCGGAGGCTCCGTTCTCCTTGACCCTTTCCAGGTCGAAGAAGTACTCCTTCCCTTCTACCTTTGGCATAAGCAGAAAGTACTCGCGGGCGTCTCCGGCGGAGACCAGCTTCCCCTTGTTGGAGAAGTAGCCCACGTCCAGGGAAGGGACGTGGTCGGGAAGCTTGGCGAAGGTCGAGTTCTGCCAGATCAGTATCCTCGCCCGGTCGGAGAAGTGGTCGTGGCCGAAGCCGTGCTGCACGCGCATGGTGGAAATGACGGCCGAGCCCTTCTTTCTTTTTGCCTCATACTCCACCAGCAGCGGCGATCCGTATCCGAATCCTTTGACATCCTCGGTGGTGGGGATGGTCTCGCCCATCTTGCGCACGCTCAAAAGCTTCAGGTCTTTCCCGAAGAGGCTCTTCAGGTACGCCTCCAGATTCTCCTTCTTCAGATCCAAGGCCCTCACGTCCCCATCTGCCAGCTGTGCAGGTACCTATCCTGCTCCGGCGTTAGCTTCTCGATGGCCAGACCCATGGCGGCCAACTTGAGCTCCGCCACCCTGCGATCGATCTCGACGGGCACGGCGTAGACTTGTCTCTTTAGGCTTTTGCCGTGCTCCACGATGTAGCGCACCGCCAGCGCCTGGTTGGCAAAGGACATGTCCATGACCTCAGGGGGATGGCCAAGGGCTGCGGCCAGATTGATCAGTCGGCCCTCAGCCAGCAGATAAAGCCTTCTGCCGTCTTTGAGCTTGTACTCTCTGACGTTGTTTTGCACCTCATTCTTTTCAGCCGCCATCTTCTCCAGCGCCGGAATATCGATCTCCACATTGAAGTGGCCGCTGTTGGCGAGGAGGGCCTGGTCCTTCATCAGCTCGAAGTGCTCTTTTCTGATTACGTTTATGTCGCCGGTGAGGGTTACAAATAAATCCCCCAGCGGTGCGGCCTCGCTCATGGGCATGACCCGGTATCCGTCCATGGCCGCTTCCAGGGCTTTTCGCGGCTCGACCTCTATCACTATTATGTTGGCGCCTAGGCCCTTAGCCCGCATGGCAAAGCCCCGGCCGCACCAACCGTAGCCTCCGACCACGACGGTTTTGCCTGCAAAAAGGAAGTTGGTGGCGTTCATGATGCCGTGCAGGGTGCTCTGGCCCGTACCGTACCTGTTGTCGAACATCATCTTGGTTTCGGCATCGTTCACGGCAATGACAGGGTAGCGCAGAGCCCCGTCTGCGGCCATGGCCCGCAGGCGCACGACGCCTGTGGTCGTCTCCTCGCAGCCACCGAACATCTGCCCGACCAGGTCTGGATGCTCCTTGTGCACAATGGCAATGGTGTCTGCGCCGTCGTCCAGGGTCACATTGGGCTTGATCTCCAGGGCTTTCTTTATGCACTCGTAGTATTCCTGCTCATTCTCGCCCCGGAAGGCGTAGACATGCAGGCCCCGCGCTGCCAGCGCTGCGGCCACATCATCCTGCGTGGAGAGCGGGTTGGAGCCCGTGACCGCCACCTCTGCGCCGCCTGCGACAAGAGCGGTGATCAGGTTGGCAGTCTCCACGGTGACATGGAGACAGGCCACGATCCTTGCGCCCTTCAGGGGCTTGATCTTCTCGAACTCCTGCTTGATGCTCTCCAGAACGGGCATGTGGCGCCTGGCCCACTCGATGCGCTTCTCCCCGACCTCGGCGAGGCTGGGATCTTTGATGATGCTCTTTTGCAAAACTCATCACCTTGAAATTTAGTCAAATCATGGCATGAGACCATTTGCAGATACTTAAACCCAACCCCGGGATTCATACTTGCCTCGCCTGGCTTTTCGCACCTTCGGACGTGTTGTTATCCCATGAGGAAGGTTGAATGCTTCCTGGACGACCGAAGCGAGCTTTGGGCCTATTCCGTTGCAGTCGTTGAGGTAAGTATCCGGCTTCTTGGGTTCCAAAGTCAGATTGAACTTCTCCAGAATGCTTTCCGACCTTGCGGGACCGATGCCGTTTCCAATCAGCAGGGATAGCCCCACGAATTTCCGCTCGCCGTCGGCTGGACTGGGACGAAAGCAGGACAGATCCCCGCCCCCCAAGATCTTGCGGACCCTGAGGAGCATACGCCCATAGGGGTTCTCCTTCAGCCTCCATACCCGGATATTGCAGCCCTCGCAGTTGGCCTCGAAGCTCTCGACCATATGAGTATATTCGATCATCTTGTCTTCGGCCTTCTGTCCAAGGAAGCCTCTTGAGAAAACCGTCTTGACTATAGCCGAAGCCACCTCCGTATCTCCACCCAGGACCATAATTATCAGAGGATCTTGGATCTCTCGACCTGTCAAAGCCTGATGATATAGTCTGCCTTCCGAATTGATGATCGAAGCTACATAATCGCTCTGGCAATCGCCGGTGAAGTCTTTGAGCTCGACGTTCAGAGTTTTATCTTTCCATTGGAAACGTATGTCGTGCGACAGGTTCTCGACCTTCCATAGAAGGAAGTGCTCGTCAGCCTCGATCGCTTTCTTGAAGCGCCCGGCCCTGAGGCGGTGAGCTTCGTTGGTATCGATAGAAGCGAGGATGGGGAAAGGCTTAGCATTTAAGCCTTCACCTTTATACTTTGATTTTATAAGGGCCATCTTGACACCTCGGCGCTTCTTCGCCTTAATGCTTCAAGATGTTAAAAGTTTGCGATGTTTCATATCAGATGTCATGAATATCATTATTTACCATTGGGTCCGAATCGGAACAGCATGAGCCTGAAGGTCACGCTTCTCGGGACGGGCGTGGGCATTCCTCAGCCCGGCCGCTCTCAAGCAGCGATCCTGATCGAGAATGAAAAGCCGCTGCTACTGGACTGCGGAGCGGGCACTCTGCTGCGCCTGGACCAGGCCGGGGTGAACATCGAGGCGCTGGACATGGTGTTTCTCACCCATCTGCACTTGGACCATGTCTCCGATCTGCTGGCCCTGGCCAACGCGCGTTACCTCTCGCAGCTTCCCAGGCTGGAGATCTATGGACCTGAGGGTACGGAGATCTATTTCAAGTTCGTGCGCAGCGCCTACCCCAGCCTGGAGAAGATGGAGGTTGCAGTGCACGAGGTGAGGCCCATGGATTCTTTCTCCCTCAACGGCTTCGATATCTTTGCCGAGGAGGCCATGCACAGCGTCACCGCTCTGGCCTACCGCATCGAGGCAGAGGATAAGGTGCTGGTATACTCCGGCGACACAGAGCCCTCGCCGCGCGTGGCCGCGCTGGCGGAGGGTGCAGACCTGCTCATTCACGAGTGCTCTTTCCCAGAGCCGTTTGATGTCACTAACCACAGCACACCCCGAAAGCTGGGGAGAGTGCTTCGGAATGTGAACATAAGGCACGTGGTGCTCACGCACCTCTACCCGCAGGCGCAAGGATACGAGGAGGAGATGGCTGAGAAAGTGGGCGAGCTGGGGCAGGTGCCGGTGGTGACGGGATGGGACATGATGACAGTGATCCCTTAGGTCTTGTTCATCAGCATTCGCCTGTATTCAGCATCGGCATATTTTTGGAGCTCAGTAGGTGCTGAGCTCTCCCCGGAACAGCATCAGCTGCAGCTTGGGAATGTTCGCCAGCCACTCGTCCAGGACCTCCGTGGCCCCGGCCTCCACCGTCTTTATGTCCACGCCTTCCCTGGGCACGATCTGCACACTGGCTATGTGTGGCTGGTCGATGGGCTTGCCGATCTGCGATAGGATTTTGATATAAACCTCCTCGATGCCCTTGACCTCGGCGGCTATCTGCCTGGCCGCCTCCATGGAGAGCAGGTTGTAGATCTTGCCCACGTGGTTGATAGGGTTCTTGCCGCAGGTCGCCTCCAGGCTCATGGGCCGGTTCGGAGTGATCAGCCCATTGGCGCGGTTGCCCCGGCCTACCGCTCCATCGTCTCCCATCTCCGCCGAGGTGCCGGTGACAGTGATGTAGACCGATCCTTGCTCGATGTCGTCGGCCACGTTCATCTGCGCCTTTACTTTCCGAGAGGTGAACTGTTTGGCGTATTCGGTGATGTGCTCCACGATGTCGTTCTTCGTGTCAGCGTACTCCTTGAGGTTCGCCACATATTTGTCGATCATGGCGCAGGCGATGGTCAGGTTGATGGTGTCCCCCTCCCGCATGCCCATGACCTTGATGTCCTCGCCGATGGCCGGTATGCTCTTCTTGAGGCTCATCAGCTCCCGCTCAGTGTTGTAGACGATGCGCTCCGTCTCAGAGAGGGGCGCGTAGCCCACGCCAAAAGAGGTGTCGTTGGCGCTCGGGACTTTTCTGCCGAAGACGTCCCTTAAATCCGACGAGCCCATGCCGATCTTGGCGTCAAGGATGATGTGGTTGTTGACATCCAGACTCGATAAGGATTCCTGCAGGAGCTTTCGCGCTGCTCTGATGGCGATGGTGTCCACGGGAATCTCTTCCCCCTTAAAGACCCGCGTGGCGCGTCCGGTGAGCAGAATGTAAAGCGGACAGATGACCTCGCCACCGCCGAAGGCAGGATGCGATCTTCCCGCCACGATCTGTGTCTTGTCAGTGTTGTGGTGCAGCACCGCTCCAAATCTATCAAGGTACTCCCGGCAAAGAGCCCGGCTGATGGACTCCGCGAGGCCGTCCGCGACGCTGTCCGGGTGGCCTATACCCTTGCGCTCTACCAGCTCTATCTCCTGCTGCTCTAACGGTCTTTGATTGAGGCGTTCAACCTTGATATTTCTCTTCATGACCTTTCCTCGACTGTTATATCATAAACAGCAATTCTGGATTAAGCTAAATCGATGTCATATTAATGCTTTGCACTTCAGGCAGATATGATAACGGGATTAATAAGCTGGAAGTACAGCTCGATGATGGCTGGAGACGGCTGGGGCAAGAATACGGCGTCCAACTTGCCGGCCAAAATGGCAGTGATTGCATCTCCGGCGGGCCGGTTTGGAATACGAACTCCTTGATCTCGGTTATTCCGAGGGGTTTCAGATCTCTCTGCCACCAGCCTTTCTCCGCCGCCACCATCTCTGCAATATGATGAGTGCTGGGCTGGTAGCCAATCTTCAGCGTTGTGATCTTCTCCGCGGGTTTCTTCTCTGGCAAGGAGATGCATCCTAAAGTGACCAGCACAACTGCTGCGACCAGGATCGCAATGAATATGAATTTCCTCAAAGTATGGTCACCTGTGCCTATCTTACCTGTTCAATGGAGAATGATCGGTATAAAGCAGTTTCCAGCCATTGGGATATATTTTCCTTAAATGGATAACCTCTCATATGAATCCTACAATAGTATTACGATTAGGCGTTTTGCGTGAAGAAAAAGAGGTTTAAGAATTAGAACGATTAACCAGGTAGGTTATGTTTTGTGTGCACTCTCAGATCAAATTAATTCGGTGATCCTAATAGTATAAATATAGATGAGTTTATGCAAAATAATGCTGGAGAATTGATCATGAGTCGATAGTTTGAAACGGCTTCAGTTCGGCATAATAGTCCAGATCTTTATGGTGAGATCCTATTCTGAGATTCTGGAGCGCATCGAGCGCGGCGAGGCCGTCGTTATGACCTCTCAGGAGGTCTGCATGCTGGTGGAGAAGGGCGAGAAGGCCAGGCTAGAGGATGTGGATGTCGTGACCACGGCTACCCGAGCGGTGATGAGTGGCACTTACGCAGTCTTCTCCTTCTCCGTGGCCAGTCCTGGAACATTCCTGCGGGCAAAGAAGGTCTGGATCAACGGAATTGCAGCTCAGGTGGGGCCTTGCCCCAACGAAAATTTGGGCGTCCTGGATCTGGTGGTCTACGGAACCGCCCACAGCCGTGACCGGCCAGGCTATGGCGGGGGGCATCTCTTCAGAGATCTGGCGAAGAGAAAGCCGGCGCAGGTGGAGGTGGAGACCGACGACGGGAGGTCTCTGCAGGCCGAGGTCGGGCTGGATGAGATGCCTTTTGCCCGGCTCTTCGGATCGCGCCATGCCTTCAAGAACTACTCTGCCTTCGTAAATCCCGGTGAAAAGCCCGTCTTTACCATCTTCCATGCTCGCGAGTTTGAGCCTTGCTGCCGGAGTGCAACCTTCTCCGGATGCGGCCAGATAAATCCCGTGAAAAATGATCCCCTCCTGGAGACCATAGGCATAGGCACGCGCATTCTCCTCAACGGATCGGAGGGCTTTGTAATTGGAACAGGAACGAGAAGCTGCCCGGAGAGGCCGAACCTTGCAGGCTTTGCAGATATGCATTCAATGGAGCCGGAGTACATGGGCGGCTTCCTGACATCGGGCGGCCCGGAGTGCATCTGCTCCTGGGCGGTGCCCATCCCCGTGATCAGCGAGACGATACTGCGGGAGATAGCCCGACTGGACAAGCAGATCAGCCTGCCGGTCATGGATGTGAACACCCGCACGGTCATGGGCCAGGCCGACTACGGGGATGTCTGGGAGGGCGTGGACCTGGAGGTGGAGTTCGATCCAGAGAAGTGCCGGGGCTGCGCCCGCTGCCTGGTGGAGGAAGTATGCCCCATGATAGCGGTTCACTTTGATGGCCGAGCCGCGAGCCGCGACGATGAGCGGTGCTTTCACTGCGGGCTTTGCACCACGGAATGTCCCTCGGAGGCCTTCCGGTGCAATTTGGGTTCCATCCGGTTGAAGACAGCGGATGGCGCTACTAATACTATCCCCGTGGTGCTGCGCCAATCGGATAAGCTTCGCGCGCTGAAGGTGGCATTGGATCTTAAGAGAAGGGTGCTGGACGGCTCCTTCAAGATGGCGGAGCCGGTGGAAAAGATCTCATGAACCTCTCGATTATCTCCTCTGGAGAAAGGTCGATGATGGGGACATCGGCGTTGCCCGGCTCCACCTTTGCCAGCACCACCCCTCGCCCGGAAAGAGCCAGGGCAAAGTCCTCGGGATCATGGGCCGCTTTGACCTGTCTGACTCCTGCTGCTGCCGCCAGAGCGGCCAGGTCAGTGCCCTGGTGTGTGCAGGTGGGCTGGGAGCCGGTGGAGCCGTAGCAGCCGTTGTCCAAAATGATAAGCAAATAATTCTCGGGTGCGTGGTGGGCGATGGTGGCCAGGGTCCCCAGGTTCATGAGAACTGCCCCGTCGCCGTCCAGGACGATCACTTTTCTGTCTGGCCGGGCCAAGGCCAGGCCCAGGCCGATGGAGGAGGCCAGGCCCATGGAGCCGAGCATATAGAAGTTCTCGCTTCGGTCCTTGACAGCGTAAAGCTCCCGGCTGGGAAAGCCGATGTTGCATACCAGCAGGGCATTTTGCCCCTGGGCAGCCTTTGCAGCCAGGGCGATGGCCTCGATGCGCTTCATGCATCCCTCCAGAACTGCAGATCCAGGAGCACGGCCACTGGCTTACGCTCTGCGGCGGCCAGGCTCCAGGCCTTTGCCACCGTCTCCTCCGCCTGGACGGGCGCAGGCGAGAAGCGCGGGATCTGCATGGCATCCAGCAGCCCAGGGGTGAGCCTGCCCATGGGCACCTGGCCCACGATGGGCTCGCCCTCGCAGCCCCGGTGGCTTATGATCATGAGCAGGGGAATTTCGTAGAGGAGATCCAGCGAGGCCAGGGCGTTGATGCTGTTTCCAAGACCGGAGTTTTGCATGAGCAGCGCAGGCTTTTTCCCGCCCATCCAGGCCCCGGCGCACACTCCCACGCCCTCCTCCTCGCGGGTGACGGGGACGTGGATGATTCCTGGGTCCTCGCCGACCGTGGTCAAGAGCTGCTGCAGGTTGACGCAGGGAACAGAGGCAGCAAAGTCGATTCCGGCGTGCTTCAGGCCGCGAAAGACGGCGAGGCTGGGATTCATCTTGCTCTGGTAGTGCTTCAACGGCTAAAATCCTTTTGCAAAAAGAGCGGAGGACTGAATATTGGATGAGCAGAGAGCAGGATGCAGCCAGCCGGGGCCAGCCGGTGGACGGGTCGCCTGCATTCCGGTCGAGCGGGATGCAAATTCCGCTTTGATTAACTTGGCATTGTCATTTATTACTATCGCCTTGGCACGTTCATGCTACCGTCTAGGCTTTAATTTATAAAAAAATTTATCTATTATTAATGAAATTCTTTCTGCCAAAATGTAGGGGGGCAGAAAGGGATGAGATTTGAATTAGTAAGGCGCGACCTTTATCTATCTTCATCAATATTAAATAGAACTCATATGCGATATGATGATCATTTCGT
>Ga0315277_10002476_pt1 | contig 25788 bp, 21 predicted proteins | sample YL17G05_15_MG_FD_203695 | JGI IMG/M metagenome (GOLD analysis project Ga0315277, IMG submission 203695) | Sediment microbial communities from Yellowstone Lake, YNP, Wyoming, USA - YL17G05_15 | ecosystem: Environmental > Aquatic > Freshwater > Lake > Sediment | place: USA: Wyoming | collected... | reverse complement strand
TTGGCTTTTTAAATTGATTAATTGGTATCTGTTTAATTCTGATTATCAGCAAAAAAAGATTGTCATGATTATTGACGCTAAAATCGGCGTGACAAGCGCTGACTTGGAAATGCTGGAGGCCCTGGAAGATAAAAAAAAGAATATTGTCATTGTTGCCAATAAAATAGATAAAATAAAAAAAGCCGATTATAAAAAACAATTGCAAAAAATCCAGGAAACGGTTGGCGCTCATAAAATTATTCCGTATTCCGCCGAGAAGGGAATCGGCGTTGAAGATCTGACCGAAGAGATTTTAAATAAGTAAAAGCTTTAATATTAATAAGATAAATTTTGTCACAAAAAGCCGTTTTAGCCGTTATTATTTATGAAAGACCAAAGAATGATAAATCCGCAGGAATTATTGCTCAAGGCAAAACAAGGAGACACTGAGGCCTTTGGGAGTCTTTACGAGGTTTATTTTACGCCGATTTATCGTTATATTTTTTGGCGCTTAAGGAATAAGGAAGCGACGGAAGACTTGGTACAGACGGTTTTTACGAAAGTTTTTCAGAAGATAGAAAAATATCAAGATCAGGGAAAAAATCCGCTCGCTTACTTCTTCACGGTTTCCAGAAATTTAATAATTGATTATCAGCGTAAACACAAAGAAGCCAGTTTGGATGAATTGGAGAATCAGGGCTGGCAAGCGCCGGATGAAAAGAAAGACTTGATTGAGGGCGTGGAGAACAAGCTGCAGTTGGGAAAAATAATTAAAGCGCTGAAAGATTTGGCCGAAGAGCAGCGGGAGGTAATAATTTTCAAATTTATCAATGATTTGCCGAACGGGGAAATCGCCCGGCTAATGGGGAAAAAAGAAACGGCCATAAGGCAATTACAAAGCCGCGCTCTGAAAATTTTAAGGGAGAAATTAAAAAATCAATAATATGAATGGGGAAAAAGAACATTTGGAAGAAGTTTTTGAACAAGTCTTGGCGCTTCAAGAAGAGGGGATGACGCGCGAGGAAATTTTAGCTTCAATGTCCGAACAAAAAAATGAGGTAATGGAAATATTTGTATTAATGGCGAAATTAAAAAAAACTAAGGAAAAAATCGTCCCGCCGCGCGCGCTTTTGGAAAAAATCGTCGCTAAAATTGAACCGGTCATAACCGGCGCCGAACAGCGTTATAATAAACAGAGAGTTGGTCGGCTCTCTTTAATTAATATATTAATAAATAAAAATTTTAATCTTATGAGCTGGAGAGTCGTTGCTCCCGCAGGGATTATCGCAATTGTGTTAGCGGTTTTTGTCCTGGCAGAAGCTTTGCCGGGTGAAAATAAGGCGATATTGAAAATTGCGAAACAAGCATTTATAACTTCTCAAAATGAGTCAGCAACAAGTTCTGGAACCAAGGAAAAAAATAACGAACCTGAAAGTATCGATTCGATTATTAATTCCTTGTTTGATGATTCCGTTTCAGAGCAAACCGTGCTTGACGAGGAAGATGCAGATGCATCTTTGCTGGTAGCCGATTCCCTGGCCATGGATCAAGTGATTGATCAGGAGGATCAAGCTATTGATCAAGAGATTAATAATTTTAATCAAACATAAACATATGACAAAAAAGAATTTAAGCCTTATTTTTTCTTTAGCGATTATTGCCTTGGTTTTTGGTTGTGTGCTGCCAGCCGCCGCTTCAACTGAAGGAGCCAAAGGCGTTTGCGCGAATATTAATAATCTTGCCGACAAGATTGGACAACGGCTGGTTGATAGCGGGGAGAAGATTGAAAAAAAGAAAGCTGAACGCGATAGCGCTTTGGCCGAGCGCCATGGTAATTGGGATAAAAAGTTAGCTGATTTGCGCGCCAATTGGAGTGAGAAACATGACAAGCAACTTTCCAAATTAGAAAAGCGCGCTACGACAACAACTGAGAAAGAAGCGATTAACACTTTTAAAACCACAATGACTGCAGCTCTTGCCGCCCGTAAAGCGGCAATTGATAAAGCAATCTCTGATTTCCGCGCCGGTTTGAAGGAAAAATTGTCCGCCCGCCAGAACGCGTTAGATGCTGCCATAACTGCTTACAAAAGCGCTAAGGAAGCGGCTTTTGCTAAGGCCAAGGCGGATTGTAGTGCTAATATTGATTCAAAAGTCGTCCTCAGCACACTAAAAGGTTCGCTTAAAGCGGCTCAGGATAAATTTAAGGCTGACCGCCAGGCGATTGAGAAACTTGGTCCGGATGTTAAGCAATTGACAGCCGCCAAGAAAGAAGCGATTGCTAAGGCAGTTTCTGATTTTAAAGTTATCGCTGAGCAAGCCAGGACCGCTTTAAAAACAGCTTTTGGAATAATTAAGTAACGATGTACTCAGATAAATAAAAAAGAACGGCTCCCGAGGGAGCCGTTCTTTTTTTATCTTAAAGAAATTATCTTCTAAAATCTCTTCTCGGACCACGATCTTTCATGCGGGCTTTATTGCATTCATAGCAATAGAGCCGGCCGTAAGTGCCGTCTTCCTTTTTAGTAGGTTCAAACGGCAATTTGTCTATCGGGGCGCCGCATTCTGCGCAGGTAACACCCATTGCGGAAATGTCAACCATCGGTCTAGGACCCATGGGACGACGATCATCTTGATAAGCCATTGTATTAAGTCACCTTCCTTTCTAGTTGCTCCGCCCTGGGCGGATCTGTCCGCCTTGGGTGGATTAATTTGTCCGCCTTGGGCGGACTTAAACTGGTGACTTTTCTTAATAGCTTATCTATTGAGAAACTTCTAAACTTAACCGAATTATTTAAGACTCGATATAACTAATTTAAATAATCACCTTTTTGGATATTAGCATTGTTTGCGGGAAAGAGCAATGGTACGGCGTTGGAACGCTGGAAAATAAGAACGTGCGAACAAGGTTATTTTAACAGCACCTTTTTATATTTTAATGTTTTTTTGTTTCTATTTTTCATTGATTTGTTGTATAATAAAATAGTAAAATATGACAAAAAAAGACCAATTACAAAAAGAAAAAGCGGGCAAAAATGTAATCCCCGAAGTTTTTGATGTTTTTGCCTGCTCGCGCCTGGATTTAAGGAAGGTTTTGAAGCATCTTAAAACCGGGGAAAAAGGCTTGGCCGATTCTGAGGCGCGGCGCCGTTTAAAGGAGTATGGCGAAAATGTTTTAGTTAAGGAAAAAAAATTTAACGTTCCCAAGGAATTATTTTCTAAATTTAAGAGTCCGCTGATTGTTATTCTTTTTGTGGCGGCGGCGATTTCCGCTTATTTCGGGCAGATCATGAACGCGGGAATAATCTTTTTTATGATTATTTCCAGCGCGCTTTTGGATTTTTTTGAAGAGCATAGCGCCGGCCAAGCGGTAAAAAAGCTTTTGGAAACCGTTAAAACAACCGCCATAGTGATGCGCGCCGGCAAGGCCAGAGAAATAAATGTGGCGCAAATTTGCCCGGGAGATATTATTGTTTTTAATTCCGGCGATTTAGTGCCGGCCGACGCCCGGATTATTTCAGCCAAGGATTTTTTTGTTAATCAATCAGTTTTGACTGGCGAATCAATGCCGAGCGAAAAAAAAGAGCATTTGCTCACGGCGGGTGAATCTTTAATAGAACTGGATAATATTGTTTTTGCCGGCACCAACGTGGTCAGCGGTTCAAGTTATGCCGTGGTCATTAATACCGGGGGGCGGACGGAATTCGGAAAAATCGCGCTTTCTCTTGCCCGGCCGGAAGAGAAATCAGAATTTGAAGATGGCATCACTCATTTCGGTTTTTTTATCACGAAGGTGGTTTTTTTCCTGGTTCTTCTGATTTTTCTTCTTAATGCTATTTTTCATCATAAAATTTTAGAGTCGTTTATGTTCGCCGTGGCTGTTGCCGTTGGCGTGACGCCAGAGCTTTTGCCGATGATTATGTCCATTACCATGGCGCGCGGTGCCATTAAGATGGCCAAAAAAGGGGCGATTGTCAAAAAGCTTTCGGCTATCCCAAGTTTCGGCGGCATGGATATTCTTTGCACCGACAAAACAGGAACTTTAACCGAGGGGAAAATAGCCCTGGTTAAATATGTTGATTCTTCCGGCAATAATTCGGAAAAAGTTTTGGAATATGCCTACTTAAACAGCTTTCATCAGACAGGCATTGAAAACCCCCTGGATAAGGCGGTAACAGAATACAAGAAAATAGATATCGGGCGCTTTACCAAGATTGATGAAATTCCTTTTGATTTTGTCAGAAAACGGATGAGCGTGGTCGTTCAGGATGCGGGCGTCAGACTGCTGATTACCAAAGGCGCGCCGGAAGAAGTTTTTTCCTGTTGTTCTTCATTTTCGTATAATGATGAGACTTATCCTTTTTCCAAAGAGGAGCGCGCTAAGGCTAATAAATATTATGAAGAGTTAAGCGCTGATGGTTATCGCGTTCTGGGTTTGGCGGTAAAAAAAGTTGATTTGGAAAAGAAAATTTATGAAAAAGACGAAGAGGTAAATTTGGAATTCCGCGGTTTTATCGCTTTTCTTGATCCGCCTAAATCAGGACTGAAGGATGTCCTGGTGGAATTGGAAAATTCCGGCATTGAAATAAAATTAATTACCGGCGATAACGAATTTGTTTCTCAGAAAATTTGTAACGAGATCCGGTTGCCGATTAAGGGCCTGCTTTTGGGCCACGAAGTTGATAAGATTACTGATGATGCTTTGCGGCAGCGTGTTGAGCGCACCACTATTTTTGCCCGTTTTTCTCCCGAGCAGAAAAACCGCGTCATTTTGGCCTTAAGGGCCAATAAGCATATAGTCGGTTATATGGGCGATGGCATCAACGACGCCCCATCGCTAAAAACCGCTGATGTCGGTATTTCCGTGAACAATGCCGTTGATGTGGCCAAGGAATCGGCGGATATAGTTTTAGTGCATAAAAGTTTGCAGGTTTTAAGAAATGGCGTGCTGGAAGGCCGGAAAGTTTTTGGCAATACTATGAAATATGTGCTGATGGGGTTGTCTTCTAATTTCGGCAATATGTTTTCCGCCGCCGGCGCCGTTATTTTCTTGCCGTTTTTGCCGATGCTGCCAGTGCAAATTCTTTTAAATAATTTTTTGTATGATATTTCCCAACTGACAATTCCGACCGATAATGTTGACAATGATTGGGTGGTAAAAGCGCGGCGCTGGGATATGAAATTCATCAAGGATTTTATGCTGTTTATCGGACCGATTAGTTCTATTTTTGATTTTTCCACGTTTTTTCTTTTTTTCTATGTTTTTAAAGCTCCTCAAGGTATTTTTCAGACTGCTTGGTTTTTGGAATCTTTGGCCACTCAGACCTTGGTTATTCATATTATCCGCACTAAAAAAATTCCTTTCCTGCAGAGCCGGCCCAGCCTGCCCCTGGTGCTCAGCACTTTTTCAATTGTGGCGTTTGCCTGGCTTTTGCCGCTTACTCCAATCGGAGAATTTTTCGGTTTCGTGGCTTTGCCGCCCTACATGCTTTTATCCATTGCCGGCATTGTGGCCGTTTATCTTTGCTTGGTGGGAATTGGCAAGCGGATTTTTTATAAGAAACACAATTTGTAACAAATTATCAATTGCGGCTTAATACCTTTTATAAAACCCCGGACCTTAGAATGGCCCGGGGTTTGTTGTCGGAATTGTTGCCGGAAAAAGAACGATTGTCAGGCGATTACGGTTTCGGCCGTTTTTTTTCTGATTTCCAGAGGAATGATTATCTGGCGGAATTCTTCGCCGCTTAAATAATATTTTTCTTCATTTTTGGAAGCGGCGATTATTCCATTCTCGGAATGAATGAACCAGCGGTCTTCGTTTTTAATGCAGCCGCATTGTCCGATCACCAGCAAGCGTAAGTCTTCCTTTTTGCCGAAGATTATTTTGGCCGTTTCAGGCGAAGAAAAGATTTTTTCAGCCGAAGGCGCCAGAAGCCCGCAGTATCTTTCCTCTTTGCTGGTATTGATTTCGGCCAAAAAAACCAGATTTAATCCCTCCGGCGCTCCCTTTATTCTGGCAAAGGGAACCGCTAGAGCGCTGTCAGCAAATTCCAAAGATATCATGAGATAGCCTCCTTTTAAGGGATTTGGTTGTAAATTTTTAAAAAGTATTATTTATAAAATATAATTTAGTATGCCTATAAAAAGAAAAAAAGTCAAGGATTGTTTTCCTCTTGCTTTTTCAGCCATTTTGCGGTAATCTTTTTATTTAAAGGGGTATTATTTGATACCTTCTTTGTTTATACAAGATTGAATTTTTATTTAATTTTTTTGAATAGTGAATTACAAATCATCAATAACGGGTTTTAAAAACGTTTTTATTCATAATTTATAATTTATTCATATGTCCGACAACATTTTTCAAAAATTTTTCAAGCCAGCCACCAAGGGTAAGCTGTGGCGGGTTTTTGCCTTAATTTTAATCGTGCTTACTTTTACCGCCGGATTAATCGCTTTTGGCAACTATTATAACAATGGCGTTGATTGGCTGGCGAAAAAAACTAATGATTATGTCCAGCTTCCCAAGACAAAATTTATTCCTTTTCGCTTAGGTTTGGATTTACAGGGCGGCACACAGTTAGTTTACAAGGCCGACACTTCCAATGTTCCTAAGGGCGATGAGGCTTCGGCCGCGCAAGGAGTTCGCGACGTTATTGAAAGAAGAGTTAATTCTTTCGGCGTTTCCGAACCGTTGGTGCAGGTGCAAAAGGCAGCCGGGGAAGAATATCGCATAATCGTGGAATTGGCCGGCATTAAAAATATTGACGAAGCCATAAAATTGATCGGCGAAACTCCGATTTTGGAATTTAAAGAGCAGGGGACTCCGGAAGCCACGGCCGCCGAAGCGCAAAAGATAAAAGATCAGAATGCCGCAGCCGGAAAGAAGGCCGAAGAAGTTTTGGGTAAAATTATTTCCAATGGCGATTTTGCCAAATTGGGCAAGCAATATGACGAGAGCGGAAGTTTTTCTGAAACAGGAAAATGGATTGATTCGGATAATTCTCCGGAGCTGGCTGATAAATTAAAAAGTCTTAAAATTGGCGGTGTTACCGATATTGTGGAAACCGATGCCGGTTATACAATCGCCAAATTGTCGGAAAAACGGATCGCCAAAAACGAGCTGACCGGCGAAGAAAAGAAACAGGTTAAAGCCGCTCATCTTTTGCTTTGTTATCAAGGCGCTGACAGCTGTACTGCCAGTACGACCAAAGAAGCGGCTTACGCGAAAATAAAAGAATTGGCGAAAAGCGCTACGCCTAATAATTTTACCAAGCTGGTTAAACAGAATTCTACCGAACCGGGCGCCGCGCTATCGGGTGGCGAGCTTGGCTGGTTTGGCCGCGGACAAATGGTGGCGCCGTTTGAGGATGCGGTTTTTTCTCAGAAAGCCGGCACTATTTCTTTTGTGGTGGAAACAAAGTTCGGTTATCATTTGATTTATAAAGAAGGTGAAAGGCCGGTTGAAGAATATAATGTTCAGACAATTTTTATCGCCAAAGCTTCTAATAAACCGGCGGATGGCAGTCAAGGCTGGATAGCGACAAAATTGACTGGAAAATATTTGAAGCGCGCCAGCGTTCAGTTTGATCAGAACAGCCGCCCGGAAGTAGCTTTAAATTTTGACAAGGAAGGCGGTGTTCTTTTTGAAGAATTAACCGGCCGCAACGTTGGCAAGCCGATTGCCATATTTTTAGATGGAGAAGTAATTAGCGCGCCGACCGTAAATACAAAAATTTCCGGCGGCGAGGCGTCTATCAGCGGTAATTTTTCCATAGCAGAAGCTAATACTTTAGCTCAAAGGCTTAATGCCGGCGCTTTGCCTGTGCCGATAACTTTGGCTAGCCAGCAGACTGTTGGCGCAACTCTGGGTCAGGTTTCAGTGAGCAACAGCTTAAGAGCTGGTTTGTGGGGCGTTTTATTGGTGGCCTTGTTTATGATTATTTATTACCGTCTTCCGGGCCTGGTCTCTGTTCTGGCTTTAGCTATTTATACCGTTCTCCTTTTAGCCATCTTTAAAATCTGGGGCGTGGCGCTTCTGGTTTTGTTGGTTTTTGCCACAGTCTTTTTACAATTAACCGGTGGAGCTTTAGCTTTGTCTTTGGGGGGTTTGCTTTTATTAATAATCGGCTGTTTGAATTTGCCGAGCTTAGGACAAATGCCTGTCACGCTTACTTTGCCTGGTATGGCCGGTTTCATTTTATCTATTGGCATGGCCGTTGATGCTAATATTCTTATTTTTGAAAGATTCAAAGAAGAATTGCGGGCCGGAAAATCCGTGTCCAAGGCGATTGAACTTGGTTTTAACCGCGCCTGGCTTTCCATTCGCGATGGTCATATTGCCACAATCCTTACTTGTTTAGTGTTAATGGTCTTCTCTACCAGCATTGTCAAAGGTTTTGCGATCACCTTGCTTTTCGGCGTTATAATGTCTTTATTTTCGGCAATCACTGTTACTAAAAATCTTTTGGCGATTCTGCCGGAAAAATGGTTTGGCAATTCATTAACGACCGGGGTAAAAATAAAGCCGGTTGAAGAGGAAATTAAATAATCATATCTCAAAATATTATGAAAATTATTCAAAAGAGAAAAATTTGGTTTGCCATGGCCATTGTTTTGTCAGTCGCTTCAATCGTGTTTTTAAGCGTTTGGCAACTTAAATTCGGCATTGATTTTACCGGCGGAAGTCTGCAAGAATTGAATTTTAACGCTAACCGCCCTTCAGTCACGGAAGTTCAGGACAAACTATCCGGCCTTGATTTGGGAGGATTAATTGTTCAGCCGGTTGGTGATTCGGGAATGATTTTGCGCTTTCAAAATACAGGGAGCGAACTTCATAAAAAAGTTTTGGATAAGCTGGGCGCTAACGCCGAGGAATTGCGTTTCGATTCAATCGGACCTTCAATCGGCGCTGAATTAAAGAAGAAAACTTTTTATGCGATTGTCGTTTCGATTATTATTATTTTGATCTATATCGCCTTTGCCTTTAGAAGGGTTTCCCGGCCGGTTGAATCCTGGAAATATGGCCTGGGTTCTGTCATTGCTTTGGCGTTTAATGTTCTGGTGGTTTTGGGAACTTTTTCTGTCCTGGGGAAATTTGCCAATATAGAAATAAACGCGCCGTTCATTGCCGCCTTGCTAACCATTTTGGGTTATACTATAAACGACACTATCGTTGTTTTTGATAGAATCAGGGAAAATTTGCCCAAGAGCGAGGAAGATTTTGAAGGCACAATCAATACCAGCATCAATCAAACCTTGGTCCGTTCAATTAATACTTCCAGTACGGTTATCCTGGTCTTGGTGGCTATTTTCCTTTTTGGCGGCGCCTCAATTAAAGATTTTACTTTGGCGATGGCGATCGGAGTTTTTGTCGGTACCTGGAGCTCTATTTTCTTGGCTTCGCCTCTTTTAATTCTCTTTCAAAAGAAGGCTTAATAATTAATGAACATCTCAAATATTAAGGGGTTTGTCCTTTTTCGGCCGGCCCCTTTTGAGTTTTGACAAAGCGTGATTTTTACGATAAAATCATACTTAAGACATTAGATATTGGGATTTTTTAGAAACGCAGGGCTGTATAAATTGTTTGTACAGCCTTAGCCCAGATTTAAGATTTAAGATTTACGAATTAAGAATGCTAAATTCCTGATTCTTAAATCTTAATTCTTAATTCTCCGATAAATATGCTTCAATCCAAACTTTTTACCAAAGTAATAAAAGAGGCGCCAAAGGATGAGACCAGTTTTAACGCTAAAATTTTAATCCGGGCCGGATTTATTGATAAATTGTCAGCCGGAATTTATTCTTTTTTGCCTCTGGGGTTGCGGGTTTTAAATAAAATCAGCAACATTATCCGGGAGGAAATGGATAAAATCGGCGGCGAAGAAATTTTAATGCCGGTTTTGGTTCCTAAGGAAAATTGGGAACAGACCGGCCGCTGGGAGGCTTTTAAAGTTTTGTTTAAAATGAAAGGCGCGGATGAAAAAGAATATGCTCTGGGCGCGACACATGAAGAAGTCGTAACGCCGCTAGCCAAAAAACATCTTTTTTCTTATCGTGATTTGCCGATAATGCCTTATCAGATACAGACTAAATTCCGCAATGAATTGCGCGCCAAATCAGGAATTATACGCGGCCGGGAATTTTTAATGAAAGATATGTATTCTTTCCACACCGATCAGATTGACCTGGATAGATTTTATGAAACAGCCAAACAAGCTTATTTTAAGATATTTGCGCGCCTGAATCTTGATAAAATCACTTATTTGACTTACGCCTCCGGGGGTACTTTTTCTAAATATTCCCATGAATTTCAAACAATTTGCCAAGCCGGAGAAGATATTATCTATATTTGCGACAATTGCCGCCTGGCTATTAATAAAGAAATTACCGCCCAGCAGGAACAATGCCCTGTTTGTGGCAAAAAAAAATTCCGCGAGGAGAAGGCGGTGGAAATTGGAAATATTTTTAAATTAGCCAATAAATATTCCAAACCGTTTGCGCTGGAATATGTTAATGATAAAGGGGAAAAGAAAGAAGTCATGATGGGATGCTATGGAATCGGCCCGAGCCGGATTATGGGAACGGTTGTTGAAATCAACCATGATGAGCGAGGGATAATTTGGCCGGAAGAAATTGCTCCATTTAAAGTCCATCTGATTCTTTTGGGAAACAAGAACAGCTGGAAAAAAAATAAGCTGGAAGCCGATAAACTTTACGAAAGCCTGTTCGCGCACGGGATTGACGTTCTCTATGACGAGCGGGAAGATAAGGGCGCCGGTGAAAAGTTTTCTGAAGCTGATTTGATTGGCTGTCCGATTAGAATTGTGGTCAGCGATAAGACGTTGGCTGAAGGCGCGGGGGAATATAAGCGCCGAAATAAGGATAAGGCGGAATTAATAAAATTAGAAAAGTTAATCGGTAAAATAGCTGATTAATTAGTTTTTACTTATTAAATTAACCAATCAACTAGTTAACCGATGTTAAATAAATTTTTAGGAAAATTCAGCAAGGATTTGGCGGTGGACTTAGGCACTAAGAACACGCTTGTTTATACCATCGATAAAGGCATCGTCATCAATGAGCCGAGTGTTGTGGCCGTTAACATCCGGACTAATGAAATTTTAGCCGTAGGCGAAGAAGCTAAAAAAATGGTCGGCAAAACTCCTTCTCATATTAAAGCGATTAAGCCCCTGAATGAAGGCGTAATTTCTGATTTTGAAGTGACGGAAAAAATGCTTAAATATTTTGTTGATAAAGTCCATAGCGAGAGTTTTACTTTAATTCCCCGGCCACGGATGATTATCGGCATTCCAATTGATATTACCGAGGTGGAAAAAAAGGCGGTGGAAGACGCGGCCAAATCTTCCGGCGCCCGTAAAGTTTATTTAATTGAAGAGGCGATGGCCGCGGCTATCGGCGCGCGTTTGCCCGTAACCGAAGCGGTGGCAAATATGATTGTGGACATTGGTGGCGGCACTTCAGAAATCGCTGTTATTTCTTTGGGCGGAGTCGTCACTTATAAATCTTTGAATGTGGCGGGAAATTGTTTTGACAGCGATATTATTGATTATGTTCGGGAAGAATTTAATCTTTTAATTGGCGAGCAAGTGGCGGAAAACATCAAAATAAAAATCGGTTCAGCTATTGAGCAGAAAGAAAGGGTAGAAATAGAAGTGCGCGGGCGGGATCTTTTAAATGGCTTGCCGCGGGCGGTAATAGTTGATGATTCTCAGGTTAGAGAGGCGATTGCCAAGTCTATCAGTAAAATAATCGAAAGCATAAAAATAACCTTGGAAATCACCCCGCCGGAGCTGGTGGCCGATATCTATGAGAACGGAATTTTTCTTTCCGGCGGCGGAGCCTTGTTGCGCGGTTTGGATAAGCAAATTGCTCAGGCGACTAAAATTCCGGTGCGCATTTCCGATGATCCTTTAACTTGTGTTGTCCGGGGCATGGGTTTATTATTGTCGGATAACGAAATGCTATTAAAAGTGTTGGCGCCGGGAAGTGAGGAAACTTAGCAAGAATTAAGATTTAAGAATTAAGAAAAGATGATTCTTAAATCTTAATTCTTAATTCCTTGGTTTATTGTATATTCGAGTTTTATGAAGAAGTTGAATCTAAAATTAACAGTTTTGTTCCTGGCAACCAGCGCGTTGCTTATTTTTTTGTATTTTATCGGCGTTCTTAGCCCGGTTGAAAAGGGCCTGTCTTTTGTTCTGAATCCGGTGGTCGCCAAACTTCAGGCTTGGTCTTCTGGATTGCGCTTGCAGTATGAAGAAGGTATTCGCCGGGATGATTTGTCCGCAGAATTGTCGGATTTAAAAAAACAAGTCGCTCTGTTAACCGTAAAAAACGCTTCTTTAAAAAAGGTGGAAGAAGAAAATTCTAATTTGAGGCAGCATCTTAAATTTTTGGAAAATGGAGACAAGAAAAAATATGTTTTGGCCGATGTCATTTCGCGGGAAGTTTTTAACGGCGTAAAAGAGGATCACGGCGATATGATAATTGACAAGGGCAAGGACGCGGGGATTACGCTTTCAGCTGTTGTTCTCAACGAACAGGGGGCGGTGGTGGGGAAAATAACTGAAGTTAAGGAAAAAACTTCCCGTTTTATGTTGGTTACCAATTCTGTTTGCAAATTTGCCGCCAGTCTCCAGAATGGCACAAGAACCATCGGCGTGACAAGCGGCAATTTAGGACTGACTGTTAATATGGATTATATTTCCCAGACGGAAGTTGTGGCTACAGGAGACTTGGTTGTTACTTCCGGGCTGGAAGCAGGTATTCCGCGTGGCCTGGTTATCGGCCAGGTGGCAAAAGTCAATAAAAGTGGCAATGAAATTTGGCAGAGCGTCAACATCCAGCCGCTGGCAGATTTTGACGATTTAACAATTGTGTCGGTCCTTGTTCAATAATTTTTGCAATTTTTAATTTTTAAATAATTTTTAAAATAAAATTTTTAAAGAAGGAGAAAAGAAAAATTTAAAAATTATAAAATTTTTGCCAGCATGTATTTACGCTTATTTTTTAAATTAATTGCGATCACGGCGCTAATTATTTTTCAAATTGGATTTATTTCCGGTCTGCCAGTTTGGGCGCGCGAACTTAATTTAATTATCATTTTTTTGATTTTTTCCCTGGAATTCGGCGGAAATAAAAAAGCCATTTGGTGGTTTTTATTAATCGGCTTTCTTTTTGATATTTATATTCCGATATTCTTCGGGTTTTTCATTATATTTTGGCCGTTGGTTTTTTTGTTCGCCAGCTTTCTCTACACTAATTTTTTTACCAATCGATCGCTTTATTCTTTTTTAGGCTTAACATTTTTTACCACTATTTTCTACTATTTTCTTTTCAATATTTTTTTCTATTTGGCCAGTTTTTTTTCCGGCGCCAGGGCGGATCTTTTTTTCTTGTCAAAAAATTTCTGGATTCATCTGGGCGGCGGAATCGCTGCGAATCTCCTGGCGGTCACAATAATTTTTTATTTAGCTAATCTGATAAGCGATCGTTTAAAACCGGTATTTATAATCAAAAAACAGTAAATGTATCATTTAAAAAAACAAAACGATAAGAACGCCAATGATCCCTTTGTTTTAAAGCACGGCGGCTTTAAGCGTGGCAAACTGGAAAAATATTCCCATCTTCGCGAATGGATAGAAGAATCGTTTATTCCGAGCGGACGGGTCGGAGAAGTGGTCGGCCGGACTTTTGAATTTTCTCGATTGAATTTTTTTATTTTTTTTCTGATTATTTTCGGCGGTTTGATTTTTGGCCGGATCGCCTGGCTGCAGCTTGTTAAAGGCGATTATTATTCTTTACAGGCTCTGGGCAATAGCGTTCGCGTCCAGCGGATTGAAGCTAATCGCGGAATTATTTATGACCGCAGCGGCCGGCCGCTGGTGCGAAATACGGCTAATTTTATTTTATATCTCATTCCTTCCGAATTGCCGCGCGACCCGGAAAAAATCACTGAAATTCTGGAAAAAACAGGATCAATTATTTATCCTAACGACCAGACAAAAAAAAGTGATTTTGTAAGCGGACTTCAAAACAAGCTCGCTGAGCTGAAAACAAGCCTGCTTAACTCCTCTCAGCTGATATACATTCTTGATAATATTGATTACGATAAAGCAATGCTTTTTTATATTTCAGAATCAGAAATGCCCGGCATTGTTTTATCGGCTAAAGATCGCCGTGAATATCTGACTAATGGCGTTTTTTCTTTATCGCACGTTCTGGGCTACACTGGAAAAGTGAATGATAGTGATTTGGAAAGATACGGCCCAAGCTATTCCTTGATTGATTATATTGGCAAGGCCGGAGTGGAGATTTCCTGGGAAAAAGAGCTAAAAGGCGAAAGCGGCATCAAAAAAGTTGAAGTTGACGCTTTGGGCCGCGAAAAAAAAGTTATCAGCGAGTCTCCGGCTCAAGACGGAAAAAATTTAATATTAAGCATAGATTATGATTTGCAGAAAAAGTCGGAGCAGATTCTTTTAAACCAGCTCGCGGCGGCAAAAATAGCCGAGCGTGCCGTGGTTATTATTATGGATCCGAACAACGGTGAATTGCTGTCGCTCATCAGTTTGCCGTCTTATGACAATACGATGTTCGCGCGCGGCATCACTGTGGAAGAATATAATAAATTAGCCAACGAACAGGATAAGCCGCTTTTTAACCGGGCGATTTCCGGCGAATATCCTTCCGGCTCAACGGTTAAAATGATAGTGGCGGCTACGGCCTTGCAGGAAAAAATAATTTCCGAGCAGACGACGATTAATTCTGTTGGCGGAATAAAAGTCAATCAATGGTTTTTTCCCGACTGGCTTGCTGGCGGGCACGGAATTACTGACGTCCGCAAGGCCTTGGCTTGGTCAGTCAATACTTTTTTCTATTATATCGGCGGCGGTTACGAAGATTTTGTCGGTTTAGGCGCGGACCGACTCGCTAAATATATGCGTCTTTTCGGACTGGGAACGGAAACCGGTATTGATTTGCCAAACGAATCGACCGGTTTTGTGCCAAGCAAGGAATGGAAAGAAAAAGTCCGTAATGAAAGCTGGTATATCGGCGATACTTATCATCTGGCCATTGGTCAGGGAGATTTATTGGTGACGCCGTTGCAGAATGCTAATTGGACGGCTGTTTTTGCTAATCGCGGCACTCTTTATCAGCCGCATGTAGTTAAGGCGATTTTAAGTAATAATGATAAAACTATTGAATCAGTCGCGCCGAAAATAATCCGGCAAAATATGGTGGATAGCTATAATTTAGAAGTCGTCAGGCAAGGAATGCGGCAAGTGGTGGTTTCGGGCAGCGCGCAAAAATTACAGAGCTTGCCGGTGGAAGCGGCGGCTAAAACCGGCACAGCCCAATGGGGGACGGATAAAACTCCCCATGCTTGGTTTACGGCTTTTGCTCCCTACAAAAATCCGGAAATAGTCGTGACCGTTTTAGTGGAAGAGGGCAAGGAGGGGAGCCAGATCGCCTTAAACGTTGCGCAAGCTATTATGCAATATTATTTTGACCGGGAAAAAAATTCTAACGTGACGGGCACAAAATTTAATTTAGCTCAATAATAGAGAAAATAAACGGATAATTGTTTAATATTTTTTGTAAAACAGCTTCTGGAATTAAAGTTGTTTTTTGTTTTGACAAATAGGCTGAAAAAAGGTAATATTATGATATAAATTTGCAAAAAATTAAGAATAACGAATAATAGCGTTAGGATATTTTTTATTTTACAACAGTTTTGTCTTAAGCGAACCGCTGTAAACGGCGAATAATATTTTATGAAAGAAAATAGTAATCAAGAAAAAAAGAATATCTTTGTTGAAATGGAGAACGAAGTTTTGGCGTTCTGGAAAAAGAATGAGATTTTTGAAAAATCTGTTCAAAAAGATGCTCCTAAGGGAGAGTATGTTTTTTATGATGGCCCGCCATTCGCTACCGGCACTCCGCATTACGGGCATTTGGTTGCCAGCTTAATGAAAGATGTTGTACCGCGTTTTTGGACGATGAACGGCTATCAAGTGCAGAGAAAATGGGGTTGGGATTGCCACGGCTTGCCGATTGAAAATATCGTCGAGAAAGAATTAGGCACAAAAAGCAAAAAAGAAATCGAAGAAAAAATCGGCGTTGCCAAATTCAACGCGCTTTGCCGCGAACGGGCGGCTGAATTCACCGAAGAATGGAAAAAAACTATCCGGAGGATGGGGCGCTGGGTTGATATGGAAAACCCTTATCGCACCATGGATTTGCCTTATATGGAATCGGTTTGGTGGGCGTTCAAACAGCTTTGGGATAATGATTTGATTTATCAGGATTACCGCTCGATGTATATCTGTCCGCGCTGTGAAACTACTTTGTCGCAATCCGAAGTGGCGGAAGGCTATCGAGACGTGAAGGATTTATCAGTGACGATAAAGTTTGAACTTGTCGATGAGCCTGGAACATACATTTTGGCCTGGACGACTACGCCGTGGACATTGCCGGGAAACGTGGCCCTGGCGGTCGGAAACGATATTCTCTACTGTGAAGTAAGAATTAAAAATGAAGACTTAAGATTTGTTTTGGCGAAAGAGAGGGTTAACGATGTTTTAAAGAATCAAGAATTTGAAATAACCAGAGAATTAAGAGGAAAAGATTTGGTCGGTAAAAAATATCGGCCGCTGTTTGATTATTATGCCCGGGATGAAAAATTAGCCAATCGCGAGAACGGCTGGAAAATTTATCGGGGTGATTTTGTGACCATTGAAGACGGCACCGGCGTCGTGCATATCGCTCCGGCCTTTGGCGAAGACGATATGAACTTGGGGCGTGCTTATAAATTGCCCTTTGTGCAGCACGTGGCCATGAACGGAACTTTTAATAAAGAAATGGGCGAGTTTTCCGGCCTGCACGTCAAGCCGATTGAAGACGTTCAGGCAACTGATGTTAAGATTATTAAATATTTAGCGGAAAAGAATTTATTATTTGCCAAAGAAAAATACGAACACAGCTATCCGTTCTGCTGGCGCTGCGATACGCCGCTCATCAATTACGCCACTTCTTCCTGGTTTGTAAAAATTGCGGATATCAAAACGCGGATGCTGGAATTGGCTGAAGCGATTAATTGGTCGCCCGAGCATATTAAGGCCGGACGGTTCGGCAAATGGCTGGAAGGAGCGCGCGATTGGTCGATTTCCCGCCAGCGTTTTTGGGCTTCCTGCCTGCCGATCTGGCAATGCGCTTGCGGCGCCAAAAAAGTTATCGGCTCGCTGGAAGAATTTTATCGCCAGGCCAACGGCCAGCTGACCAAATTGATTTTAGTCCGCCATGGCGAAGCGGAAAATAATCTCGCCAATATAATTTCCACCGGCTTGAATAAATATCATCTGACGGAAAAAGGGCGCGCGCAAGCCAAGGAGGCTGCGGAAAAAGTGAAGACGGAAATCGGCGGCCGCGAAGAACAGACGATTATTTATTCTTCGCCGATTTTGCGCGCCAAAGAAAGCGCTGAAATAATCGCCCATGAACTTAAGTTGCAATTTAAAATCGCCGAAGAAGTCGGAGAGATCGCTTTCGGCTCTTGGGAAGACCAGAACGAAGATCTTTTAAGCGCCAACGATGAATTGCACCGGCAGTTTGACAGCTTGCCGGCCGAAGGAAGATATGGTTTTAAGAGAGGCGGCAGCGGCGAAAACGGCATTGAAGTCGGCCAGCGCGTCTATGCCTGGCTGGAAAAAATTTTAAAAGCTAACGAAGGAAAAATTATCGTAGTCATAACTCACGGCGATCCGGTTATCGATCTGATCAACGAATTAAAATCAAGAAACGACCGGGAAGCGGCCGCCGCCTGGAATGGCCCGGAATATCCGGAAAAGGGCAGTGTAAAAATCGTTTACCTCAATAACGCCACTGGAAAAGAAATCGATTTGCATAAAGACTCCGTCGATAATATCGCCTTAAAATGCGATGTCTGCCCGGGAGAAATGAAGCGGGTGTCCGACGTCTTGGATTGCTGGTTTGAATCCGGTTCGATGCCGTATGCGCAAATGCATTATCCGTTTGAGAATAAAGAAAGATTCAAACGGAATTTTCCAGCCGAATTTATTGCCGAAGGCGTTGACCAAACCCGCGCCTGGTTTTATTACTTGCACGCTTTGGCCGTTGGCATCGAGAATAATTACGCTTATAAAAATGTCATCGTCAATGGCATCGTCTTAGCCGAAGACGGTAAGAAAATGGCCAAGCGGCTGAAAAATTATCCCGATCCGGAAGTCATTTTGGAAAAGTATGGCGCCGATGCTTTGCGCTATTATCTTTTAACTTCGCCGGTCATGCAGGCGGAGAATTTAAATTTTTCTGAAAAGGGCGTGGCCGATTGCTTGCGCAAACCAAACATGATTCTCTGGAATGTTTATAAATTTTATGAAATGTATGCGGTAGCGGGTGCCGGGGATTCAGGGGACTTTGAATTCAAAAATATTTTAGACAAATGGATAATCGCCCGGTTAAATCAACTGGTTTCCGAAGTGAGTTTGGGAATGGAACATTATGATCTGCCGCGAGCCGCCCGTCCCATCACCCAATTTATCGATGATTTTTCTACCTGGTATTTAAGAAGAAGCCGGGACAGATTTAAAGATGAGGGAGAAGATAAAAAATCGGCCCTGGAAACGACCAGATTGGTATTGACCGATTTAGCCAAGGTTATGGCGCCGTTCACGCCATTTATCGCCGAACAATTATGGCAGAAAGTAACTGGAAACAATTTTTTAAATTCAGATGCCTCTGTGCATCTTGAGGATTGGCCTTCTGCGTCATTCCGTCCCCGTTTTCACGAGGATAAACTCCAGCGGGAATCCAGTAATTTGGAGATTTTTGTTTCTGATGAAGTAAGAATTGATGAAAGCATCTTAATTGAAATGGCGCTGGCGCGAAAAATAGTTGAACTTGGTTTGGCCAAGCGCGATGAAGCCGGCATCAAAGTCCGCCAGCCGTTGGCCGAATTACGAATTACGAATTACGAACTACGAAACGAATATGCCGAATTAATCAAAGACGAGCTTAATGTTAAAAATATTGTCAGCACGGCGGGCGAAGGGGATTTAGCCGTTGAACTGGACACGGCGCTGACGCCGGAACTTATTACTGAAGGTGCTAAACGCGAATTAGTCCGTTTTATTAATGCCGAACGCAAAAATGCCGGCCTAACCATCGGCGATAAAATTATTTTGCATTATGAAACTGCCGGGGCGCGTTTGCAAGAAGCAATGGAAAAATATGGCCCTGAATTGCAGAAAGATGTTTTGGCCGAAGAAATAAGTCCGGAAGGCGCCGCGGGCGGGAAAGAAGTTGAAGTGAATGGCGAAAAAATAATTTTAAAAATTGAAAAAATATGATGGGAATTGGCATTATAATTATTATTTTGCTTGTGGTCGGTGCAGTAATCGCCGGAGTGGTTGAAGATTCAAGAAAAGATAAAGAAAATAAAAAATAATTAAAATTTAATAATATTGCCATTCCCTTGGCGGGAATGGCCTAAACAAAAAATTATGACGCAAACAATTTTATTAATCATTTTGGCCGTAATCATCGTTTTGGCTGGCGTGATCGTCGCTATGTACAACGGTTTAATTCGCGGCCGCAATCGCGTGGATGAAGCTTGGAGCGACATTAACGTCCAATTGAAAAGACGTTATGATTTGATTCCAAATTTAGTGGAAACTGTAAAAGGTTATGCGGCGCATGAAAAAGTAACGCTGGAAAATGTCATTAATGCCCGCAATCGCGCCATGAGCGTTCAAGACGGCCCGTCAAACGCCAAAGGCGAAGCGGAAAATATGCTTACGGGCGCGTTAAAATCGGTTTTTGCCCTTTCTGAAGCTTACCCGGATTTAAAAGCTAATCAAAACTTTTTAGAATTACAGAGAGAATTGACCGACACTGAAGATAAGATTATGGCATCACGGCGTTTTTACAACGGCAATGTCCGCGATTTCAATATCAGCTTGCAAGTTTTTCCGACCAACATTATCAACGGTCTGCTGAAATTCAAAGCCTACGAATTCTTCCAGGCCGCCGAAGACGAGAAAGCGCCGGTTCAGGTTAAGTTTTAAGATTGAACGACTAAAATATCAAAGGATTTTATAGAAAATCCTTTGATTATTTAATCTTTTAATTTTTATGACTCTGTACACTGATTCTGATTCTAATGCTCGTAAAACCTGGCTGTTGATGACCATATTTTTTGTCGCGGTCATCGGTATCGGCTGGGTTTTTTCGCGTGCCATGGATTCGCCGGTAATTTTATATATCGCCGTCGGCTTTAGTATTATTTCCAGTTTTGTCAGTTATTGGTGGAGCGATAAAATTGTCTTGGCGATGTCTAATGCTCACGAAGTTGATCATGAGAGCGCACGCGAACTTTATCATGTGGTAGAAAATCTTTGCATTACCGCCGGTTTGAGCGTGCCCAAAATTTATATTATTGATGATACGGCGCCGAATGCTTTTGCTACCGGGCGCGATGCTAAGCACGCGGTTATCGCCGTTACGAGCGGCCTTTTAGCCAAATTGGAAAAATCGGAACTGGAAGGCGTAATCGCCCACGAACTTTCGCATATCGGCAATCGCGACATCTTGCTTTCCACGGTCGTTACGGTTTTGGTCGGCGTAGTTGTTTTGCTGGCTGATTGGTTTATGCGCTGGAGTTTTTGGGGCGGACGGCGCCGCCGGAGCGATAGCGAGGGCGGCGGGCAATTGCAGGCGATAATGCTGATCGTCGCTATAATTTTGGCGATTTTAGCGCCGATTTTCGCGACCTTGATGCAAATGGCGATTTCCCGCAAGCGCGAATTTAAAGCCGATGCCGACGGCGCTTTATTAACCCGCTATCCCGAAGGCCTGGCCCGCGCCTTGGAAAAAATTTCCGCCGATACGGAACCTTTGGAAGTCGCGAATCGCGCCACCGCGCATTTGTATATTGTTTCACCCTTGAAAGGCGAGAATGGAAAAGTTGGATTTATGAATAAATTATTCATGACCCATCCGCCGGTCGAAGAACGAATAGCATTATTAAGAGAAATGAAATAAAAAATTAAAAAATAAATACTCCTCTATTTATGAGCAGAAAATCAAGGGAAAAAGAGTTAGAAGATTTCGTCGGTGGAATATTTGGAATTTTGCTTTTAGGTCTTGTTGGATTCCTGTATCTTCATAGGGATAAAATAAAATTCTATGGTTTAATGGTTCTTGCTGTTATTTTGGCAATAGCGGTTGTGGCCATTATCGTGTTTGTTATTCAATCGAAGAAAAGAAAAGAAGAAATAAGAAAATTTGGTAGCGATGATGATATTCTGTATAGATTTAAAGGTATGCCACCTAGTAAATTTGAAGAAGAAATGGCAAATATGTTTTCGCTTCTTGGATATAAAGTTGAATTAGCTGGAGGACCGCACGATGGAGGTATTGATGTTGTGGCTTTTAAAAATGGTGAAAAGTATTATATTCAGTGTAAAAAATTTATTACCAGTGAAGTTGGCGTGCATGATGTAAGAGATTTTTACGGAGCAATAAATTCTGGACAGGCGAAAAGAGGATTTTTAATAACTACAAATAAATTTACTTTAGATGCAGAAAAATTTGCAGAGGGCGATGTAAAAATAGAATTAGTTGACGGTGCAAGGTTGGTGAAATATTTTAAAATGGCACATGAAGAAGATAAACAATTTAAGGAAGAAGTCATGGATAATTCAGAAACTGATAAAAAAGAAAAATGTCCTCTTTGCGGCGGAGATTTGGTTGTTAGGAAAAACAGAAATGATGGTAAACGCTTTCTTGGATGCTCAAAATATCCCAATTGTAAATATACAAAAAATATAAAATAATGAAAAGAACACCTGAACTGATTGCGCCGGCGGGAAATTTGGAAAAAATGCGGACAGCTTTCGCTTTTGGCGCCGATGCGGTTTATCTCGGCATTCCCGATTTTTCCTTGCGCGTTCGTGTTAATGATTTTACCGAGGCGAAAATAAAAGAAGCGGTGGCGATGGCGAGAAAATTAAAGAAAAAAGTTTATGTAACGATAAATATTTTTGCGCATAATCGGCACTTGGAAAAATTGCCGCGCTATTTGAAAAATTTACAGGCCTTAAAAGTTGATGGGCTGATAATCTCTGATCCGGGAATTTTGGCGCTCATCAAAAAATCTTGGCCGGAGGCTATAATTCATTTGTCCACGCAGGCCAATTGCACTAATTGGCGCGCGGCTGAATTCTGGCAAAAACAAGGCATCAAGAGAATTATTTTAGGCCGGGAAGTGACCTTGCCGGAAATAAAAGAGATTCATGAGAAATGCCCAAAATTGGAATTAGAATATTTTGTCCATGGCGCGATGTGCCTGGCTTATTCCGGACGCTGTTTTTTATCAAAACAATTTACGGGCCGTTCGGGAAATTTGGGTGATTGCGCTCAGTCTTGCCGCTGGCAATATTTTTTGCGCGAGGGCAAAGAAACTGATCGGGAATTAGAAATCGTGGCCGAAAAACATGGAACCTATTTATTAAATTCCAAAGACCTTTGCTTGATTAAATATTTAGATAAATTGGCGGCCGCCGGCGTAACGGCCTGTAAAATTGAGGGCCGGGCGAAAAGCGTTTATTATCAAGCCGTGGTAGTTAATGCTTATCGCCAAGCTTTGAATCAATTATCAATTAACAATTTCCAATTTTCAATTATTGATAAGTTATATAAAGAATTGAATACTAGGTTAGTGCATCGCGGTTATTCAACAGGGTTTTTGTTGGGCGATAAGGGTAAGCAGAATATAGCCGCGAGCCACGAAAAATCAGATTGGGAGTTTTGCGGACAGGCAAGAAAGGCATTAAGAGGGAGGGGCGTGCTAGTGAGAGTTCATAATACTTTGAAAATTGGCGATGAATTGGAAATAGTCCGGCCTTATTTGCCCGTGTTAAAAATAAAATTGGCAAAAATGTCGGCGGTCATTACAAAAAAAGCAATCACCGAGGCGCATGGCGGGGATAAAATACCGGAAGTTATAATTGAAACTAGAGAAACAGTTCCTGTCTGGAGCGTTTTGCGAAGAAAAATTAAATAAAAAAGTGTCATTCCCGCGAAAGCGGGAATCCAGTTATTCAGCTAGAAGAAAAATTTTCTGGATCCCCGTTTTCACGGGGATGACGCAAGCCAAACTTATGATTAGCTATTTAAAAGGAAAAGTAATAAAAAAGGGAAATAATTTTGTAATTTTGGCTGCGCACGACATCGGCTATAAAGTTTTCGTTAATGAAAACTTGGCGGTCGAAACTAAAAATGGCGATGAGCTGGAATTATTTACGCACCAATATATAAGAGAAGATGCGCTGGATTTGTACGGTTTTACCTCTTATGAAAAATTGGCGATGTTTGAAATGCTTTTGTCAGTTTCCGGCATTGGTCCAAAGTCGGGTTTAGGCATTATGGCGATCGCCGGCGTGGAAGAAATAAAAACCGCCATTGCCGAAGGAGATACCAATTTATTAACTAAAGTTTCCGGCGTTGGCAAAAAGACCGCCGAGCGCGTCATTCTTGATTTGCGCGATAAAGTCGGCGTTCTTGCCCCTGCCGAAGGCACCGTTTCCTCCATTGGTTGGCGCGGCGATGAAATCGACGCCCTGGTCGCGCTCGGTTATTCAATGCAGCAAGCGCGTGAAGCCTTATCCAAAGTTGATAAAACTATCACTGATAGCGGAAAAAGAATTCGAGAAGCTTTGAAGAATATAAAATGAGAATGTCATCCCCGCGGAGGCGGGGAACCAGGTTTACCAGCATAATCTGTTACTTACTAGATTCCCGCTTTCGCGGGAATGACGAAAAGAAATATGCGCTTAGTAGAAATAACGGATAAAAATAAACTAAATAATTTTGTTGGCGCGCAGCCGTACGCGGAATTTTTGCAATCTTGGGAATGGGGAGAATTTCAGGAAAAGGCTGAAGGTAAGGTGGTGCGCTTTGGCCTGGAAGAGGCTGGCGAACTTATTGCCTCGGCCACGCTCGTAAAAAAAACAATACCGGCGGGCCTGAATTATTTTTATTGCCCAAGAGGGCCGATTTTGAATTACGAATTACCTTGCCTATCGGCAGGCAGGCGAATTACGAATTACGAATTATTAAATTTTTTCTTTGATGAGATAAAAAAAGTAGCGGAAAAAGAAAAGGCGATATTTTTGCGCTTTGAGCCGAAAATATACGAAATACGAAATACGAAATACGAAATACGAAAAACAATCGACATCCAGCCTTCGCAAACAATTCTCTTGGATTTAACAAAATCCGAAGAAGAAATGCTCGTCGCCATGCATCAGAAAACCAGATACAATATCCGCTTGGCCGAAAAGAAAGAAGTAAAGATAGAAGAGAAGGGGCGGGGGTTATTTGAAAATTTTTGGCAGATGATGGACAAAACTTCCCAGCGCGATAAATTCACCGCTCACGATAAAGGTTATTATGAAAAACTTTTGCAGGCTGCGCCGGAAATATTTAAACTTTTTGTCGCCACCTACCAGGAAAAGATAATTGCCGCCGGCATATTTTCTTTTTTTGGCGATACCGCCACTTATCTTTTTGGCGCTTCCTCGGACGAAGACCGCAATGTCATGGCTCCGTATCTTTTGCAATGGGAACTTATTAAGCGCGCCAAAGCAGCTGGTTGCAAATATTATGATTTTTTCGGCATCGATGAAAAAAAATGGCCGGGCGTAACGCGCTTCAAGCGCGGGTTCCTGCCTGCCGGTCAGGCAGGTACCGGCCAAGAAGTTAGTTATCCCGGAACTTTTGATGTGATTTTTGCTAAGAATAAATATTCAGCTTATAAAATTTTTAGAAAAATAAGAAGGTTGTTTTAAATTTAAATATGGAATGCCAGATAAAAAAGAATTTAAAAAATTGCCCCTGCACTTATGAAGGATGCGAGCGCCAAGGGCGTTGCTGCGAATGCGTTGCCTATCATCGGGAAAATCAAGAATTGCCGGCTTGTTATTTTACTACTGCGGAAGAAAAAAGTTACGACCGTTCGATTGAAAATTTTGTGAAAAATCGCAAATAAAATTTTATTTTTCAAAATACTCCAAAATTGATTTTCCGGAGTATTTTTATTTGCTTTGCGGCAAACACCTTTCTGTGATAAGTTATAAGGGTCTGATGCCAAATACTTTTTCTGACAGAATTTTCATAATTTTGAGGAAATTTTTCTGAAAATTTTTTGGATAACGTGGTGCGTTGGCTAAAAAATTTTCAGAAAAATTTGCCAAAATTTGAAGATTTTGGCGAAAATGGTATTTGGCGTCAGCCCCTTTTATATGGATAAAATATTTTCTTACCTAAAAAAACTGATCCCAAAGAAATTATTCAAGGTGCTGCAGCCCGCTTATCATTATTTATTAAGCTGGTCGGCGGCCTTGTTTTACGGAATGCCTGCCGAAAAAATGGTTGTTATCGGCATTACCGGAACAATCGGAAAAACCACCACCGCTTATTTGTTATTAAAAACTTTAAAGAAATGCGGTTTTAAAGCCGGCTTATCATCGACAGCGATTTTTGACGATGGCAATAAAGAATGGCTAAATGATAAAAGAATGACCATGGTTGGCCGGTTTTTTTTACAAGGGCTTTTGGCAAAAATGGTTAAGAACGGTTGTCAGTTTGCGATTGTGGAAACTACCTCCGAAGGCGTGCGCCAATTTCGCCATCGTTTTATAAATTATGACTGGCTTATTTTCACGGGGCTTTTTCCGGAGCATATCGAATCTCACGGTAGTTTTGAAA
>Ga0315277_10002472_pt1 | contig 25795 bp, 26 predicted proteins | sample YL17G05_15_MG_FD_203695 | JGI IMG/M metagenome (GOLD analysis project Ga0315277, IMG submission 203695) | Sediment microbial communities from Yellowstone Lake, YNP, Wyoming, USA - YL17G05_15 | ecosystem: Environmental > Aquatic > Freshwater > Lake > Sediment | place: USA: Wyoming | collected... | reverse complement strand
AAGATATGCCGGGCCCAAGCCGCTGAAATATTGATTCTTTTCCAGGCCCTGAAAACCACTTAAGAAACCCTTCATAGTCGCCTGGTTGGATATCTTGCCATATTTGCCTATAAGAGCGAAAAAACTATAAGCCAAAGTCCAGGACTCTATATAGGTATAATAGATAAATATAACCAGAGGCCCGAATATGCCGATGACCCCGAAATATTTAATAAAGCGGTTTTTCTTCCAGACGCTGTGGAATATCCCAGGGGCGGTGCCGTGCTCAAAACCTCCGCCGTAGCGGCCCAAGGTCCATTCAATCCACATCAGCGGTATGCCTAATAAAAATAAGGAGACAAAATAAGGAATCATAAAGGCGCCGCCGCCGTTAGCGGCGGCCTTAGCGGGAAAACGCAAAAAATTCCCCAGGCCAATGGCAGAGCCGGCTACGGCCATAATGATCCCCAGACGCGAGCCCCAGCTATCCCTTTTTTTGCCTGTTTGCACTAAACCATCCCTCTAAATCAGTCAACCCCCCGATTATCCCCGCTCTAAAGAGCGGGCCTTGTGTTAGGGGTTGCTCAGAGGGCGCCTCTTAGGCGCCCGATGAGTTAAAGTCCGCCCTACTTCCGGGCTGAGCTTATCGCCAAAAGAAATATCTTTCGGCTGAATAATCAAAATAATTATATCTACCTTTAAATTATTTTGCAAGGAAATAAAACCAAAGGTATAAGCCAATATAAGAGTTGGCGTTATCTACCTACATAACGCCCAAGGCTTCCTGAATCATGGGCAAAATCCCTTCGAGCTCATCTTTAGACAGCCTGCCCAACTTGGCAAAGTTAGGCTGGCCTTCTCTGTTTTTAATCTCTCTGGTTATCTGCAGTTTCTTAGGGCCATTGTTGTAAGAATAAATACTCACCACGATCTTTCCGGTTTCATTCTCCCAGGCCTTGGAGAATAACTGATCATCCAAGCTTGCATCGTACGGCATAAAATCCTCCGCTTTTGTACGAGATATCGAGGTCTAGATATCGATATTCCGGTTTGTTGTCAAAGTTTCTCTTTTACACTATCTGGCAAGGGGACAGGCTTAAAGTCCTTATTGATACAGACTAAGGTTGTCTTTGTTTTAACTAAGACGGTTTCCTCCTTAACAATCTCCTGGACAAAATCAATCGAGCACCTGCCGATTTTTTCAATTCTGGTTGAGACTTTGATAATATCCTGATAACGCGCCGGAAACTTATAATCCAATTCGGTATGCGCCACTACAAAGTATACACCTTGCGCGCCTAAATCTTTCAGGGATATACCACGGCTGGAAAGATAGTCGCTACGGCCCTCCTCTGAATATTTCAGGTAATTGGCATAGTAAACCACGCCGCCGCAGTCGGTATCGTGATAGTAGATTTTCTTTTCGATAGAATGAGTATTTGCCATCACCAGCTCACCTTAGTAAAGTCACCAAGTACCCAGCGCCCCAGACTCAGGTCTCAGGTTTTCATAAAATCAGGGACAACTGTCCCCCTGTCCCATCCCTTGGGGGAGGGAGTATCTCCATTAGGCCCGGGCCGATTAATGCTATATCCATCCGGAATATTATTTGACACCTAAAAAAATTTATAAATTTTATATAGAAATGCTATATTTTTTAATTTTGCTCTTATCGCCATGATTAATATTTCCTTTTCTAACAAAAAATCACTATAATAATCTATTGCGTTTTGACGAAAAGTTGTCCGTTCTTTTTTTATAAGTATCCCTATGCCGTTATAAAGCTTAAGATTCAGATAATAGTATCCTCTTTGTCTGGCAAAGCGCTCGGACAATCTGCCTATATAAGGAATCCATAGGGTATCATCAACTAAAATAATTTTGCACCCTGTAAGGTCGCAATTAATTAAATCCGTTAAACAACCTTCATAGTTATGGTCTCCATCAATAACCCCTAAAATCGTGCTACCTTTGTATTCGGCGCATATCTTGCGAGCATTTTTTTTAAAGAAATTTTGGGAGGTTTCTATAGTTAATTCAAAATTACCATATTCTCTCTTTAAAAATTCAACACCCTCCTCAATCGGCAAGTTAAAAACGTTCGGGTCAACAGTTATTAATCTTGCATTTTTACTTACTCTTGGGCAGTGAGCATTGATAAAATTCGCAACCGCAACATCAATTTTTTCTATTGAATCTCCGGTCTCAAGGACAGCGCTATCTCTTAATGCCTCAAGTATCATTAAGCTTGATTTTCCCCATAAGTATCCCGTTTGGATAACAAGATGGGGTTGATAAAATACAACAAATTCGTAAATAATCCTGCTTATATCGTCGTTCATCCACCCGCAGCCGTATTGGCCATGAACATAACCTTTGAGTATAGCTAAATTCTTGTTAATTCGTCCTATATTCATAAAATTCAATGTCCCATATCCGGCAGCATCTTCAGCTGGCTGCGGTATGTATCATTGGAAGGATTTAGCTCTATCGCCTTTTCAAAATCTTTTTTGGCTAATTTGTAATTCCTTTGGGCCATATATAAGTTGGCTCTCATCCAATATGCGTAGGATTAATAGGGGAGAGTCCCTGTAATGGTATACCTAAATCTTTCACCACTACTTTACCGCAATACCTCGGCCCTTCACCCGCCACCATCCCGCGTTTCTTAGCCACAAAGGTAACGGTCTTATCTGCCTTTACGCAGCAACCCAAGATTTTTCCGCTGTTGGCATCTAAACCCGAGGGGACATCCACGGATAAAACAGAGGCCTTTGCGGTATTTATTATTCCGATTAAATCCCGATAAATACCCCGAACCGCACCCTGCAATCCTACGCCCAAAAGCGCATCTATAATCAGATTATATTTTATAATTTTATTCTTCACCAGATATAAATTATCTTCCTTAACCTCAATTATTTTTTGTTTAAGTCTAAGTAGAATCTCTAAATTTGTTCTGGCCTCATTTTTTACATCTTCAATCCTACCGGCTAAAAATATATCCGGATGAATACCGGAAATTAAAAGGTGCCTGGCTGTCACAAAACCATCTCCGCCGTTATTGCCCTTGCCGCAGAAGACGGCACACCGAAGCATCCTATTGCTTCGGGTGTTACCGCAGAAAACAGCTACCCTCTTCTTCCCGGATAATATTTCTATTGCCTCCTCTGCCACAGCCCTGCCGGCATTCTCCATAAGCACAAGCGTGGATATACCTAAGCTGTCTCTTGCTATTATATCGATTTCTTTAGCGGATTCGGCAGTAAGTAACTTAAGAAACATTTACCTGTATTTATTTCTGCGCCTCGCTTGCCGCTGGTTTTTCCTGCGGGCCAAGATCTTTGAATATGCGCGCGGCTATAAACTCTTTAGCATAGGTGCTGGGTGAAGACACCTCTACCTCGGTATTATTTGCATCTATCTCTTTAAAGAAAATACCCACGGGCGTGGTGTCGCTTGTAGAAACATAAACGGCAACCATTCTCTTCTCGGCGTCTTGGGCATAAACATAAGAGCCCATGCGCTTAAGCGTATACCCCACTTTGTTATAACAACTGTTATGATCATAATTAAACGTCTTCTTTACGGCATCTCTCCTGCCATCTTCTAATGCCCGGGTAGATAAACCCGCAATTCCCTTGGCGCCCTCCTTTATCGTCGCACAACCGAATAAATTAGCAATTAGCAAACAGCAAACGGCAAATAAAATATTTTTCTTTGAACTTCCCATATTGCCTCCCGCTCTACTCATTTATAACCTGCCAAATCTTATCAAGATTTCTGCGCGTCTCCTCTTGCCCCCTCTTGGCGAATTCCTCTGCCTTATGCAGCTCCAGCCAATACAAACCCGAAGTATCCGGATGCAGCAATACGTCCGCTGCCTGCGCCTCTCTCTGCGCCACCTCAGACTGCATCAACTCAATGCTGCTGAATATAATATCGAGTATATTGTTCTTAAATCTTTCCTTGAGATACCCGCGTAAGCTAAACCACTTTTTCTTTCTGGTAGTCCCTTCACCAGGGGCCGCCCCTTGCTTTATCTGCTCGTATTGTCTAAGTATATCCTGGCGGGAAGGCGTGACATTCACCGCAATAATTTTTCTTACCCCCATCTTAAAGAGGGCTTCCGTAGGCAGAGGATTGATGATCCCCCCGTCTAAAAGTATCTCTTCTTTAGATTTAAAGGGCGTAAATACCCCCGGCATAGCACAGCTGGCCATCACCGCATCCACAAGCAGGCCTTTATCCAAAACCCTCGATTCTTTTTTCTTGACATCACTGGCGATTATCTTTAAGGGGAGTTTTACGTCATAAAAGGTCTTATTGCCTAAATATTTACTTAAAAATCTATAGAGCTTGTTGCCCTTGATAAACCCCAGACGGGGAAAAGTCAAATCCACTATGCTCCAGATATATTTCGGCTCTTTAAACTCCCTGGTAATCTCTAGTATCTCTTGGCTGCTTTTTCCTACTGCCCAGAGGGCGGCGATAATCGCCCCGATACTTGAGCCGGCGATAACATCCACGGGGATATTCTCTTCTTCTATTACCTGTAATACCCCGATATGACAGAAGCCATAGGCCACGCCTACGCCCAGGGCCAGCCCCACCAGGCGTTCTCCCAAGACGCGGGAAATCCTCTTAATTACCCGCGCATACTCGCAGTTAGGCGCATCCAAGACTAATCTATCCGAGGCCAAAAAATCTATTTTAGGCAGGGTGGCGAATATATCATGCCCGAGCAATTCTTTCTGTTCTTCATATGTAAGCCGGGAAAACTTATATTCATTGATAATAACCTTGATCTTGGATTCCTGAAATTGAAAATCCATTTTTAAGCGCTCGATAAGCTTGCGCGTCTTTTGTAAATCTATGGGCTCGGGGCTGGTAAGGACATGTATTAAGTCTGCCTGGTTCAGGATATCAAACATATGCTTATCCATATAAGAAGGCAGGTCCAGGACTATATAGTGATAATCATTAATCAAAAAACTCAAAATATCCACCAGCCTCTTGGCGTATGTATCGTCTTCTGTCCTATAGGAAAAACAAACCATATCTATCCCGAATCTATTAGTGAACATAAAATCCTGGGCTATCTTTGCGGCATCTACCGGAGATGACAGATCGACAGCCTTATAATCGCCTTCAATATCTAATCTGCAGGGCAGACTGTGCATTTTATCGCAAGGCGCGATATCCATCAGCAGTACCGACTTATGTGTTTCCTGACTGAGACTTAAAGCTAAATTCAACGCATAGACAGTCTTACCCACCTGAGAATAAGAACTGAATAACGCGGTAATCGTACTTTCAAAAATAGTCTTTTGGTGGATATCTTTACGCTTGAGCCGGCGGGAAAGGGTCTGACTTAAATCAATAGCTAAACGGGGAACCTTATGCAAAATAAAATCAAAATCTTCCTTCTTGATCACCAGAAGTAGAGAGTCGTTGACCACCCTGGCAGATACAGAATGTGCGTCTTGGGTCAAAAGAGAAATAATCCCGAAATACTTACCCCGATGCAGATACTCTAAAATGGTTTCACTGTTGTCCTTTGCGCGAGTATAGATCACTATCCTGCCCAGGACAATGCAGTAAAAGGCATCGGCAGGCGCGCCCTCCTGATAAATAATCTCTCCCTTCTTATATTCTAAGAAAACACTTCTCTGTTTAACCAATTCCCGCTCTTCTTCAGAGAGGGATACAAACAGAGGTATCTCCTGCAATACGGAATTTTTATCTATCAGCGGCATCTAACCTATTGCTCCCGCAGACCAAAGAGAATTTCTTTGCGCTTTCTCTGACGGTTCGTTTATAATTAAGGTAATCCACCTCAACAAGGCCGAAACGGGGCTTAAACCCCTTGTCCCATTCAAAGTTATCGATCAGGGACCAATACAGATACCCTAAAACTTTTACGCCTTTCTGCATGGCCCAATAAATATTTTTTAAATGCTCGCGGATAAAATCCCATCTCAAGCTGTCATCTTCGGTACAAATGCCGTTTTCTAAGATAAACGCGGGCAGGTTATACTTTTTTAGCTTTAAAAGTATATCCTGTAAACCTTCCGGGTAGATATCCCAGTCTAAGGAATTTTTCCGCAGATTACTATGGTTTAACCTACAGGTATCTAAAAATATTCCCCGGGGACTAAGGCTATATACCTCCACGAGGCTGCGGGTATAATAATTAATACCGATGAAATCCAAAGATTTTGCCTGGATTAGCCTCTCTATAAATTCAAAATTGAATTTCCTGTCCCTTAAAAAAGCGGCAATCTTATTTATGGTATTGGGAATGCAAGGGACAAAAAACATCATATTCTTGGCAATGCTTACGCAGGGGGAGATAAAGCCATTCTTACGATAAACCTCATGTATAATCTTATAACTTTTGATATGGGCAAGGGTTAAATTTTCTTGGACTTTTTGGGCCTTGATAAAAGACTTCTCCTGCGGCGGCCATTGACCCAGGATATAGGCATGATGCACGTAGACCATGGGCTCATTAATAGTTACCCAGTATTTTACCCGATCGCCAATAGAAACCGCAATCTTTTCGGCATAGCGCGAAAAATAATCTGCCGCTTTTTTATTTAACCAGCCTCCCAGCCGGCTAAACCACAAGGGGTTAGTAAAATGGTGCAACGTAACCACGGGCTCTAAATTGCGCTCTCTCAAAGCGCTGATCACGTCTTTGTAATGGCCTATTGCCTCTGTTGAAAAATCTCCTTCCCGGGGCTCAATACGGCTCCACTCCACGGATAAACGCAGGGCATTAGCCTTAAGTTCTTTGGCTAGATCAAAGTCTTCTCTGTATAAATCATAATGCCGGCAGGCCTCACCTGAGGTCTCTCGCAGGCCCACCCTCTTTTCCCACTCCCACCAATCGCAATTTGTGTTATTGCCCTCCACCTGATAAGCGGAAATTGCCGCACCCCAGAGAAAATCTTTAGGAAAAGTGTAAATCATAAGTTTCGTCCTAAGTTATTATACCACTTTCGCGGGCAAAATCCCAATATATATTACCCGCCTCTCTAAAAAATATTCATTTTTTTAAAATATCTGCTATAATAATACCTGAGATAAAATAAAGTGCTTTTTTAAAGAAGGAATTAAAAAATGGCAGGCTTTAAAATCGATAAAGGAGGTTTCACCTTAATGGAGATGATGCTGGTGGTCGCTATCCTGGCGATGATAGCAACCTTAAGCGTACCGAGCATTCATCGCGCCAGAATATCTGCGAATGAACAGTCCGCTATCGGCGCGTTAAAAACCCTGCATACCGCAATAGAGACATATAGGGAAGTTTATAACAATGCCTATCCGGTAAACTTGAGCGTCCTTGCCAATGACGCTATGCCTTTTATCCCGCGCGTTTTAGTCACCGGCTGCAACAACGCCAGCGCTCCATCCTACCATGGATATCAGTTATGTTACGATTTAATACCCGCTACTAGCATCTACACCTGCAACGCCACCCCCCTTATTATGAATACCACCGGTGTCCGGATTTTTCAGGTTACCAAAAGCGGGGTAATAGAGGAATTGCGCGGCGCAAACTGGACTGCCCTGGAGTAACACCAGTAAAACTCTCTTATAAAAAAATCCCAACACATCGCATGTTGGGATTTTAATCTTTAAACGGCCGATAAAGGTGGGCCCTATACTCACTCCTCACCTCACCTATCGGCAACCCAGCCACCATAGCCGCCTTAATTCGCAGCGGATTTAGGTCTGTGGCTTTGCGCCCCCATCTTTCGATATCCGCCACACTACCGACGGACCCGCCCTGATTCTGCGGCGGAGGTTTACCTTTATCGGCTAACTATAGTATACCACTAAATCAGCTCCTTTTCAAGACAGCTACCTCTTCTTCTTGACGGGAGCTGAAACTGCGGGCACCTTTGCCGGAGGATTAAGATAACTGCTTAATGCCACCCAGGTCTTCGGCCCTACCTTACCATCTATCTGCATCCCGTTGGCTTTTTGAAAATCTTCGATTGCCTTTTTGGTCAAGGGACCGATCTTGCCATCAACGGCAGCACTGTAATATCCGGCATTCCGCAATGCCGTCTGAATCTCTACAGCAGTAGGCCTATAAGGTCCCGAGGGAGGCAAAGGTTGTAATTCCGGCTGAGGCATAGATACCTTTTGCGCCGCTAAAGGAGCCTTGGCTTCGATAATCTTAGGCTCAGGCAGTGTTTGAGCCGTAGTATTAATAGCGCTCAATGCCTCCATTGAAAGAGGTTCCTGCATCTCTTCGAGAGAAGGCTGTTTCTTGCCGCAACCGGCCAGAGCAAAAGATACTATTAATACTGAAACGATAAATACGATTTTTCCCATAAGTTTTTCACCCCCTCTCTTTTTGTTATTCTAACAAAGTATAACAAAAAATCAAATAAAACTTTTTCTATACACTATTTATTGATAGAACTTCGTTAATAAAGGCGTTGATTTCTTTGATAATGTCTTTTTTCTTCTTTTTCAAGACCTCGCTTAGACCTTCGCCGTAAGAGGTATCTTCTACTTGTATTCCCGCTACATATATTTTTGTCTTAAGGCCTAAATTCTTCACAAGCTCAAAAATATTTTTTAAATCGAATTCATGCGTAGAGGCAAAGGAAGCGTTCGAGTTGTATTCTATCTCGGCCAGTTCAAATATTTTAACTTCTCCGGCAGGCAGGCCTGCCTTAATGCCATCTATAAGCAGAACGATATCGTAATTTCTCATCCGATTTATCAAATCAAAACTGGCACTACCAAAATCAAGATAATCTATACCCTCTTGCTTATAAAATTTAAGGAGAGATCTCAGAACGGTTATTCCGATTCCGTCGTCTCTCCTTAAGGTATTACCCAAGCTAACAATTGCTAGTTTATTAGACAAACTTTACATCCAATATATGCGTGGCGCAAGAAATACAAGGATCATACGACCTGGCTAACATCTCTAAGTCCAGGGTGATCTCTTCTTGAGTCTTGCTGCCAAGTAACTGCGGAACAATCTGACGCATATCTTCTTCTAAATTACCCATGTTTTGATTTGTAGGTATTACACAGTTTGCAGTAGTGATATTGCCCGTATTATCAATAGCATATTCATGGAATAATGATCCACGCGGCACTTCTACGCAGCCTATACCCGTGTTAGGCTTATATTTGATCTTACCGATTTCGCTTCTTTTCGGCCAAGAGGCCACAACTATCTTTTGTTCGTTGAGACCACCCTTTAAGATCTTCTCCATTATACTTAGCGACTCTTCAAGACAATGCACCCACTCTACGAGTTGCACCGCAGTATTAAGATAAGGATTATAGCAGGGTGTCTTTAAGCCTAATTCCCCTGCCACCATTTTAGCCTTCTTATTGAGTTTATCCGCATTATTGTTAAAACGGGAAAGCGCGCCTACAGCGTAAGGCCTACCATTTATAGCGGCGATTTTTGCCCGTGAATGATCAACCACGGTTTCAGTAAAGAGCCTTCTGTAATCTTTGACTTTTGTTTTTTGTTTACCGCTTACCACTAAATCGCCATCGTACATCGCATATTCCTCATCACAGGCAAGTGACATATATTGGGTCGGCCTCTCAAACCGGGGCAGCTTAAGCTTCTTAAATATTTTTACAGTTTCTTCGCCATCCTTGCGCGACTCAAGCATCAACTTATACAATTTTTCCAGTCCCTCCCTCGCTGGTAACTGTGTCAGCCCGCCGATGACGTAACTAATAGGATGGATGTGACGGCCGGCCAGAACCTCGCCAGCATAATCGCTCATTCTTTTCATCCGTAAAGCCATCTCAATCGCCGACCGGTGCGTCTTAACCAGAGGCATAATACTTTTTACACCCAAAAGGTCAGGCGCCACCAAAATATAAATATGCAGGATATGACTATCCAGCTGTTCGACGTATAAAAGCAGTTTCCGAAGCATTATAGTTTCATCGGATGGTTTTATCCCTAAGGCATCTTCGCCTGCCTTGATACTGGCTAAGCTGTGGCCGCAGGCGCAGATACCGCAGATGCGGCTAGTCAAATGCTGAGCCTCCCAGATAGAACGCCCCACCAGCATAGACTCAAAAAAACGCGGGGACTCTATTACCTGGAATTCGCACTTAGTAAGTTTTCCTTCTTTTACATCCACAACGATGTTCCCGTGGCCTTCCACGCGCGTCAAATAATGAACATCAACCTTTACGTTCTTGGAATCTATTTTATTTGAACTCTTGGTCATATTTCTCTCCCATAGAATCATTATAAAGAGTGAAACGCTGCAATATCTCATCCAACTTAAGCCCGTATTGCAATAAAATATCTTTTTGGCCGTTCGCCGCGGGGTTATCCACAAGACCCCGGCAACCATAACACCTGTTTCCGTTATTAACGCACCAGGAATTACAACCTGCGCGGGTAACCGGTCCAAGGCACTCCTGGTCCTTTTCGTAACGGCAGACATTCTCATTCATCTTACATTCTACGCAGACCGCATAATTAGGCACCACATAGGGCTTACCCATCAAAAGGCACTTAACCACTGCGATGACTTCCGGGATATATACGGGACAGCCATTAATAATATAATCTACTTTCACTACTTTATGCACCGGCATGGTGGCAATTGTATTGATTATATCTTTTTTTTCGCCATAAACCCGCTCTTTGGCTAATTCCAAGGGCGAGCGATTTTTAATTCCGTTTACGCCGCCGATGGTAGCGCAGGCGCCCAGAGCAATTAATACCTTGGCCTTCTCCCTGATTTTCTTTATCCGCACCACATCCCTATCGGTAGTAATGCTGCCTTCAATAAAAGCTATTTCGTAGTCCTGGTTATCTTCGGACATAATCTCTCTGAAATTTACGATGTCTACCAGTCCGGTTAACTCAAGAAGGGCTGAGCCCATATTCGCAAACTGCAACTGGCAACCCTCGCAATCTGTAAAATCAAAAAAGGCCACCCTTGGCTTAGGCTGCTTTTTCATGACATTCTCCTTTAAAATTCCTTAATTGGGCGTAGTTAAATACCGGGCCGGACTGACAGACATAAACGCCTTCTATCTGACAGTGACCGCACTTACCCAGGCCGCAGCGCATCCGTCTTTCCAGGGAAACAATAATCTGATGGTCGGGAATTTCCTTTTTAAGAATCTCGGCAATTACAAATCTATACATTATCGGAGGGCCTACTACTACCGCATAAGTCCTGGCTGGATTAATGTCCACGCCGGGAATTAAGGTAGTAATCAAGCCTACGTTTCCATGCCAATCTATATCCGCGCGGTCTACCGTGCAATTCATCTTAATTTCCGACCTTTCCATCCATTCCGCTGTTTCCTCTCTGAACAAAAGTTCTGCGGGGGTCTTACAACCAATGAGTATCTGCACATGGCCAAAATCGTTCTTATTATGCGTGACGTACCTGATTAAAGACCTCAGCGGGACTATCCCCAAGCCGCCGGCAACTATAACTATATCGTAGCCGAACATATTATCTACAGGAAAACCCTTACCAAACGGCCCGCGTATACCCACAATATCGCCTTTGCCTAAGGTATGTAACTTGCTGGTAAAACTGCCCACGTTTCTGACGGTCAGGTCAAAATAACCTTTATCCGTAGGCGAAGAACAAACCGATATCGGCGCTTCGGTAAAACCGAATATAGAGACCATCACAAACTGACCCGGCTCATGGCCGAGATTAATCTTGCCTTCCAGCTCAATACGGAAAAACTTCTCTTTATCCGTAAGCATACGGGCCTCTATAATTCTGCCCTTCATCGGCTTATAAGGAGAGGTTTTCATTTTTTCTAAAAGTATTGCTCTTTCAATCATCTTGATTCTCCTTCAACAGAAAGTTGAACACTTGGCCATCCGATAGGCCAAGGTGTTTAAGCAGTAGGTTTGGGTGTTACTTTTCGGCAAGCAGGGAATTCACCGTATCTACAAGGCTAATCTGGGCCATACAAGTCCGCGTGCATCTGCCGCAACCGGTACAAAAATAGCGATTAAATTTATCCACCGGGTATTTAAATTTTCTGTAATAGCGGTGCCTCTGCCGGGTATCGCGGCCTTTGCGGAAATCTTCGCCTCCGGCCACTTTGGCAAAATCCTCCATCTGGCAGGAATTCCAGATGCGGTAACGCATCCCGTCATTCAAGGATATTTCCATTTCATCGGAGGTATCAAAACAGTAGCAGGTCGGACAAACACTGGTGCAATTTCCGCAGGCCACGCAACGTCTGCCTACATCCTGCCAAACCGCCGATGCAAAACGCCGGTCAAAGGCTTCATAAACTTTAGTCAACGGGCCGTTAAACTCTTCTTTAAATATTTTCTTCTTGGCTTCTCTTGCCCGTTCAAGACTAAGCATATCTTTATCGTCTGCCTCTTTAATATACGCCAGGCCATGGACGAGCTTTTCTCCCTTTTTAGAATTGATGTGCAAGATGAATTTTTCGCCGATATCCACCAGCATCAAATCATACCCGCCGCGGGGAAGATGATTACCCATAGAGGCGCAATTAGCGTATTTATCGCAATACTGCAGACACTCTATACCGATAATAATCATCTTTTCTTTTCGGTTCAGATAGTTCGGGTCCTCAGGCGCCTCCCTGAAGACTACGTCCATACACTGGATGCCGGCGATATCGCAGGTATGCACCGCAAAAAGGATAAAATCTTCAAACTCCTTTATTGCCCTTGCGGTCTTAAAGGGCTTAATCTTAAATCTGAACAATTTTTCTTTTTGAGGGTAATAATATTTTTTTGGAGGTAGTATCGTAGGTATATAGTTCAGGGTAATCTCGCCTAAATCCTTGATCGGCCTGAAGACAAAAAGATTTTCCTTCTTCTTGGGCGCATAGAGCCTGGCCTTTTTACTCAAATACTCCAGCCAAATATTTAAGTCTTGCTTCCTGATCGTGGCGTATTTCATTTATTTAACCTCCGATTCAAACTGGCCAGCTCGTAAAAAGCCTACTCAAAATCTAACTGCGTAATTTCCAACTGGGGTCCATAGGAAATCCTGCTGATTTCCATATCAAGGGCTTCCCATTTTGTGCCGACGGATTTCGTTTTATAATATTCTTTAAAATGCTCCGCGCTGATACCGCCGAATTCAGAAAGTGAAATATATATCTTCTTAATCCTTCTGGAAGATATCTTCTCTTCCCTGTCAAGATATTTAAATATGTTTTCTAAGAGATGCGATTCGTGCATTGGGTTTTACTGAGAGAGGAAGGACTACTGTCAAATATTTTACATTAGGATACTATCTTTCTTTATTTTGTCAAGAAAAATCTAACCTTCTTCCAGAGGCTTGCCAGATTTTTCGCATTTTCTAGGAAATACCGCATGCTATTAAGTGAAAAGGTAGTATAATTTATTATTATTACGGAGTAACTTGGATATTTCTCATAAAGTTAACTATGGAGTGTCTATCTGCATCGGATATCTGGGTAAAATAAATCCCTAAACGACGCTCATCTCTTTCTCCGGGAATACTATAACGCACTTCTCCGGCAATATCCATCGGCCTCACCCGTTCTTCATCAAGGGCGGAATTTTCATTGATTAAAATAAATTTCATTAAGAGCAAGGTGGAAATTGGTATATTATAATTTGTCAAAAAAGCCATTCCCGCTTCGCTTAAATTTATCATTATGGCATTGATCTCTCTCTCCCCCACCGTCATACGCACCTGTAAAGGATAACCTACTTTATAAAGAACGATAAAAGTTGTCTTTACCCGTTTAGCCCTGCGCCGCTCTGGACCAACATATTCGGTACGCATAAACTACCCCTATACTATCCGGCTGCATATGCATGCCTTCCTTTTCGAATTTTACCTCTTAAACAACAAATTGTCCAACAATAAAAAGACGCCCTTAGAAAGTTACCGCAAGGACACCTGTCTGCCGACAAAAAGACTTATTCAGCAGGGGGGGGCATTAGCCTTTGACGCACTGAGTCACTAACCAATTTGCCATCCGCCTTACCGGAAACTTTCGCCGTTACTTCCTTCATTACCTTACCCATATCTTTTATTCCCTGGGCGCCGGTTTCAGCAACGGCTTCTTCGATTATTTTCTTAATTTCATCAGGGCTAAGTTCAGGGGGTAAGTATGTTTTTAGAATTTCCAACTCCCGGCTCTCTTTATCCGCTAAATCCTGACGATTGCCATTTTTAAATTGCTCGATGGATTCCTGGCGCGCCTTTATCTGCTTTCTGATGACTACTACGGTCTCATTGTCATCGAGGCTATCTTTCTTTTTGGCAATGGCCATATTCTTCATCTCGGCGCGCAAGAAACTTAAAACTGCAGACTTTAATGTATCCCTGGATTTCATTGCCCCCTTATAATCATTTAAAATTTTTTCTTCTAACATAACAGATTCCCCCTTCCACAGCAAGTGGACGCCAAACCATCCGATAGGTTTGGGCGTTATCGCAGCAGCAAACAACACCCGAAGCAAAAGGATGCTTCGGTGTGCCGCTTTCTGCGGCACCGACCCACCTATAGGGCCGGGTGCTCCACAGCAAGTGGACGCCAAACCATCCGATAGGTTTGGGCGTTATTAAAACAAAAGAAATTTCTTGAACTTAATTAAACGTTTCTCTAAATCACCCATGGTAAGCCGGGCGGTTCTGCGAGACCCGAAATCCTCCACGTTAAAAGAGGCGGCGATGGTGCCATAGGCAACTGCCATTTTAAGCGTGGCGGCATTGAGCCGCCCGGCCTTGGCTAAGTAACCCATAAAGCCACCGGCAAAGGTATCCCCTGCTCCCGTAGGGTCAATGACCTTATCTATAGGATAAGCGGGGAGTAAAAAAATAAATTTATCGCTGTAAAACAACGCCCCGTGCTCGCCTTTCTTGATAAGGATTATCCGCGGCCCCAAAGAATATAAAGACCTGGCTGCCTTTATAAGGTTGTACTCCCCGGCCAAGCTCCTGGCCTCCTGGTCGTTAGCTACGTAAATATCTACTTTTTTGAGGATGCGAAGGAGCGCCCGACGCTTTTGGGCTATCCAATAATTCATGCTATCCAGAGCCACAAGGCGGGGTGAACGCATCTGCGACAAAAGCCCCTGCTGTATATCAGGATCGACATTCGCCAAAAATACGTGCTTTATTCCCGTCTGGGCCGGGGTCAATTTCGGTTTAAATTGGATAAGCACCCCTAGCTCTGTATGCAGCGTAGAGGCCGTGTTCAAATCCCCCTGATATTGACCTTCCCATTGAAAGGTCTTACCTGGAACCTGAGTAAGCGCGCTAAGGTTTATTCCTTTTTTTCTTAAGAAATCGATGTGTTTGCGGGGAAAATTGCTACCCACTACAGCTACAAGGTTCACTTCACTGAAAAGCCGCGCTGCCATCGCAAAATGCACTGCCGAACCGCCTAACATATGTTTTCTTACGCCATAAGGCGTCTTCACCGAATCCAAAGCCACTGTTCCTAAAACAATTATACCCATCGTATCTGCCGATTTTTCTGCTATACGCTATCCGCTAATTTAGTCTTAAATAAATAACAAGTGCTGCTGCCAAAATAATGCAGTAATACCCGAAATAATGGAATCCGGCACGCTGTAAAATTTTCCCTAAGACACCCAGCGCCAATAAGCCGGTTAAGAAACTAAAAATAAAACCCGCAACCAGAGATTTCGCATCACCTTTAAAAACAAAATCAATTTCCTTGGCTTCTAATAACGCCGCGCCCAAAACCGCGGGGATTGAGGCCAGGAAAGAAAAATTAAAACTTTTTTTGGGCTTAATGCCGCGGAATAAAAGCGTAGAAATGGTGATGCCTGAACGCGACAGCCCCGGGATAATTGCCAGGCCTTGGGTAAAACCTACCATAAGCGCGTCTTTTATATCTATCTTCTCTTTTTTGCCTCTGCTAAATTTCTTAGTTAGAATAAGAACTGTACCCGTAATAAACAGCGCTAACGCTACGACTGCGACAGAGCTAAAAAGGCTTTCAAAAAAGTCTTTGCCGCCCAGGCCGATAATGCCGGTGATAAAGGTTACCGTTAAGATTAACCAGAGCGTCTCTTTATCGCGCCATAATTTCAAAATGTCATTCCAGAAAAAAAATATTAGGGACATGACAGTACCTAAATGCATAATTACAGATACCCCCACCACCTCAGCGCGCATGCCCAATAATTTCTGCATCACCACCAGATGTCCCGAACTACTGACAGGGAAAAACTCGGTCAACCCCTGCACTATACCTAAGATAACATATTTTAGCATGCTAATTCTCCTACCTTTTCTCTTAGTCTGCGGGCGATAATCTCATATTCATCCAAAGCAGATTCGCCTTGCCTGCTTTCCAGTAAAACCCGGCGGGAAAGCGGCTGGCCAAAAATAATCTGCAAAGGATAAAAACGCGGCAGGCGGCTGCCCCTGGGCCAAGAATAGTGCGAACCTTTAATATATACCGGAACAACCGGGATATCCAATTCCTTAATCAATACGCCTACGCCTTTTTTAAATTCCCCCGGATTTTCGTCTATGGAACGCCTGCCTTCGGGAAATAAACAGACTATCTTTTTATGCAAAAGCACAAACGCAGTATACTGTAAGGCCGCCGTTAAGTGAAGGCTGGGGTCAACCGGAATAAAACGCGCGATTTTATTCCCCCAGCTGATCGAAGGATGCTCAAAGATATCGCTATAACCCAAAAAAAAAGTATTTACCGCATTGCGCAAAGGCATACTCACGAAAACCACAAAGCCGTCTAAATAGCTGGCATGGTTAGGGCAAATTATATAAGGACCGTGCCTAGGCAGGGATTCTTTTCCTTTTATCCCCAGGCGCCAGAAGATCCTGAAAGTAAATAAAAGTCCGGTTTTCAATATCAGGGTGACTAACTTATCTAAAAATCCCGGGCTGATCCTGACTTTTTCGCGCATTTTTTCCGGGCTAGGTAAATCTTGCAGAATCTGCCCCCAGTTCTTTTGCACGGCTTCGGCTTTATAGGCTGTGGCCGAGCCTTTTTCAGCTAAATTTTGTATATTTATAATGACCTCTCTTACCGTAGAGACGCTGTAAAGCAATTCGTCGGGAATATCGATATTTAAAGATGCCCCCAGCCCCAAACCCAGCTCCACGCGGCTTAAAGAATCGATACCTAAATCTATCTCCAAATGACTTTCTAAATCTACCGGTTTCTTTAATTCGCCACAGATATAATTGATGATCTTTTTGGCCGTCTCGGAGTGGATAAGTTTTTTGTCTTCTTCGCTAAGCACCATCTCTTGGGCGGCCTCAGCCTGGAGAGACCCTACTTCCAGATATTTCTTTTTTACTTCGTATCTCTTGATTTTCTTTAAGGCAGTGCGGGGCAACTCTTCCTTGGTAATGACAAAACCCATGATGTGCTGGTAAGAAGGCAACTTCCTGCTTAAGTTCTCCAGCTCCCAGCGAATCTTACCCCTGATATCCGCTTCTTTCTTCTGGCGGAAGAATTCTAAATCCGGGACAATGACCGCATAAAGCGACTCTATCCAGCGCCCAAACTTCTCTTCCTTGCGGGAAAGAATGCATATCTCTTTTATGGAAGGAATCCCGCTATAATATCCCTCCAGCTCCTCGGGATAAATGTTTTTACCCGAACTTAAGACAATGACATCCTTTTGCCTGCCGGTCAGAAATACATAGCCCTCTTTATCTATCCGACCCAGATCTCCGGAATAAAACCACCCTTCCTTGATTACCTCTTTTGTCAATTCCGGATGTTTAAAATAACCCTGCATGACATTTGGCCCTCTAATCAGCACCTCGCCTATACCGGATGAGTCCGGATGGTTTATCTTTATTTCCACACCCGGGATGGGCTTACCTACTGAGCCAAATTTCACTTTCTGCGGCGGATTCAGGGTAACCACCGGCGAGGTCTCGGTCAGACCGTAACCTTCAATTAATTTTAACCCCAGCTTCGTTAAATCCCGGTTAATCTTCGGTTCCAGCCGCGCCCCGCCGCTTACCAATAGGCGAAGATCGCCAAAACGGCGGCGCACTTTTTGCCGAATCAACGGCAGCAATAAAAATCTCAAGAAAAAAGGAATTTTTTTTATCTGGTCATATATTGCCTTGTGCAGCAAGGAAAAAAGTTGCGGCACGCCGGTCAAAATCGTAACCTGAGTCTCCTTGATGACCCGCATTAAATCCTGAGACTTTAAGCTCGGACAATACGTAACCTTTGCCCCCAGAAAAAGCGGCACTATCAAGGTGACCATAAAGGCGTAGGTATGGTGTAACGGCAAGAGGGAAACGGCGTTGTCTGAAGGAAAATAGATGTTTAACTTCTGGATACCCTTAAAATTCGAACAGATGTTTTTGTGGCTGAGTAAAACGCCCTTGGGAAGCGCGGTTGTCCCGGAAGTGTAAATCAAAGAGGCAATATCTTCGGCAGCCACGGAAGGCATTGAAGAGATATCGGGCGCGATTCTTTCTATTTCGGAAAAATTTATAATTTTGGCGTTTTGCTGGCCGGCATTATCCAGAATGACAAATAGAGGGGAATCATCCTCGAGGCCGTCCTTCAATTTCTCCGCAAAAACACTGTAAGAGCAAAAGACTATACTTGCCGCGCTATCCAGGATAAGATTCTTTATTTCCTGCCAGCTTAACTGGCGGTCTATAGGAACACAGGTTAACCCCGCAGACACTATGCCTAAATAAATCATTACCCATTCCGGGCGATTCTCTAAAATCAATCCGGCACGCTCGCCTTTCTGAAGGCCATTCCTGATTAAAAGGGCAGCTACTTTTTGGCTTGCGGTTTCTAATTCTTTATAAGTAATCCTTAGCCAGCGATTATCTTTTTCGACCTGTAAGGCCACACTGTCCGGAAATAGTGAAACGGTATGACTAAATATTTTATGGATAACTAATTCTTCTTGCGGCATTATTTTTTCTTGAACCCCCTGATATACGTAAAAGAAAAACAAAACCTAATAGCATAAATAAATTTAAGCTCAACAGGGTAATGCGGTGACCAAGCTCGCCCAGACGACTTAAAACCAACACCAGAAGACCCCAAAAAACAGCGCCTAATATTGCAGAAATATATCCCACAAAATTAAATATACCGAATACCTCTCCTATCTTTTCCTGCGGCGCAATTTCGAACGCTAATGCGCGCGAGACTACCCAGGTTGCCCCCAAAGTTGCGCCTACCCATGCCCCCACAAACCAATAGGAGCGCATATCCCGGACAATCGCGCCAATTAAAAAAGCGATCATCCAGGAGATGAATACCGCAATCAGCGTCCTTTTGTATCCCAGGAAGTCGCTCGCCATCCCGGACAATATGCTCCCCAGCATGGCAAAAATGGTAGAAAAGAAAATTAGGTTTATAACCTCTCCTTCTCCCAAGCCAAAAACCTTGGTAGCGTAAACGGACATAAACAGGATTATCGCATTAACGCTAGAAAGCCCAAATAAGGAGGCCTTGAAAAAACTACAGATGTCAGAAGAGACGTAATCGTCAGAAAAAACCCGTCTGATGTCTCTCGATATTTCTGTGATCCTGCCCCACTTAAAAAACTCTGATAAATTTATCTTCTCTTTAAGACCGGCTCTATCTTTAACAAAGAACAGGCAGGGCAAAGAAAAAATCAAGAAACAAATACCCGTGGGAAAAAAGGTAGCCTGATATCCGTGCCTTAAAACTATGGGTTTAAAAATATATAATGCCACTATGGCTCCGCTATAACCAAACATCTTGCCTAACCCAGAGACCAGGCCCACCCTGCCTGGCGGCGCGACATTAAGCATCAGGGCATTATAAAAGACTATGGCAGTCTGACACCCGAAATTGGCAATGATAAAAAATAACAGCCCCACAAATACGCTGCCGGATAGACCCAAGAGCATGGTGAAGACGATGGAAATCAGGGTCAGCCAGACTAAAAAAGGCCGGCGGCGCTTTAAGCGGTCAGAGACCGTCCCCATAATCAATCCGGAAAACGCCACTATAAGAGTAGAAATCCCAAAAGCCAAGCTATAAAAAATCTCCGGCTTCTGTTTTTCAAAAGTTACCCAGCGCACAAAATATAAAGATACGACGTTCAAGGCGAAAAACTGATTGGATAAATCATACATCGCCCAAGATATAACTAGACCGATCTTCTTTATCTTTTCTTTGTTCATTCACAACAGTGAACAACACCCGACGCAAAATGATGCGTCGGTGTGCCGCTTTCTGCGGCACCGAACCATCCCGCCGCAGAAGGCGGTGTACCCACCACTCCGATATGGTGGGGTGGGTATAGGTTCGGGTGTTACCTTTTTAAAAACGTGCCGTAAGGGTGCCCTATCGGCTCTTGAACACCTCTTTGACTGCCAGCTCTATTAGATAGCGATCCCAATGGTGAAGGATCAGCTCTTCTGTGATGGCCTGGGCGCTAAACCCTTGGGACTTGCGGGAAGACACAAAGACGATGAGAATATCCAAATTGTATCTCTGGTGGGCATCCAGCATGAGCTCAACCTCTCGCTCGCGCTCTTCTTTGTTTCTTAAATAGGCCATCACTGCCCAGGCCAAAGGCAGGACCATTGTCAGCAGGGATCCAAAGAACAGATACGGATTGCTTCGTCCTAATAGGTAGGCGGCAACACCCCAGAACACGTCGAAAAGATAATGCGCCACAATCAACGGAATAATCCCGTATCTAAAAAATATAAAACCGAATAAAAGACCGATCAGGCCGATTTCTAAAATCCTAAACCACACGGGAAATATCGCATATCCCGAATGACCCAGGCCCCAACATAGAGAAGTTACAACCACCGCTAAAAAGGTATTTTTTAAATATTTCTTGGCCGCGCTGATGCCGAAAACCCTGAAGATAATCTCTTCGCTGAAGCTGGCGTTTGCGCCGATAATAAAGGCGCTTAAAAAAGGAATATAAGCGGATGAGAAACTAGAAAGCCTGACCCATTCCTGCCATACCCCCGCGTACCTCTGGCCAAAATAAAATATCAGCGCCTGAAAACCCAGGATAATAAAAAACAACAGATAACCCAGGAGTATAGACTTGGTTACTTGGCGGCTAGAGAATGTGGACCTAAGATAGTGATAGAAAGAGCTCTGCCTATTCTCCGGCAGCAATTCTTGGCGTAACCATTCTCCGGCAAGACCCGGCATAATAAAAAATACACTAAGAAAGAGAAGATTTGTAATTGCTCTCTGCAATTGCAGGCCCAGGAAGGATACCAGCGACACGCTGGTAGGATACCCGAAAATGAGACCCTGAAAATTGTTCAATATATATAGTATATTCAGAAGCGCAAAAAAGATACCTAAAGAGACGAACCATCGCTTAGAGAAACGAATCGGCAAGGCATATCTTCTATTTATCACCAGAAATATAGAATAGGTTACAAAAGCCATCAGCAAAAGAAAGGCGAGGCTGGAAACATGTTCTCCTTGGGCCATCTGTTTTGCAATATGCCGCTGGAATTTCTCAGGGACATCCAGGGTGTTCTTATAAAATCCCCTGATCTCTTCTCCGGAGATAGTCGCGCCTGTCAAGAGCTTTGCCCCGCCCTGGTCTTTTTGCCAAGGGATACATACTCCCTTTTTCTCCCAAGAGAAGCTATAGTCGACCCTATGCTCATAGCGCTTTATGTTCTCCTCATTAAATTCGTATTCATTGAAATTCAGACCAAAGGTATTTTTGAGAAAATCTTCTACTTTCTGTCTGGCGATCTCTTTTTCTAACTGCGGTCTGGACTCGATATCTTCGATCAGGTGGCTGAAGCCTGTAATCTCTCCTGTGCGAGGACTCACCCATACAGCAAACTCCTCCTTGGACAGCTCTTTAAAAAACCGAACCTGCCAAGAAAACAATTCGTAGTTATGCTCTTTGATAAATGCCTCTTCTCCCTTCATCTTGATGGTCTTCTGCAGATACCGATCAGACCAATTATCAGTGGAAAATACCACCGCTTTCAGAAATTCGGCGGGATTTACGCTGCGGCTTGAAAGATAACCCTCGGCCCGGCGCACTGCCTCCTTTTTATCTATAGACAAGTCGATAAAAGTAAACTGGGGATATCCGAATACCATCCACAGATTAAAACAGACAAGGGCTATAAGAATAAAAACTATCCACTCTCTGGTAGTGATCTTCATATTAAATAGCGTGCCTCTTTAAAAATTCCCCTAAGTCCGCCGGCAGATCTGTGTCCACGCGTATCGTCTTTTTTGTCAGGGGATGAATAAACTCCAGGGATTGAGCGTGCAGACAAACCCTTTTTGCCTTAACAACGGCGTCTCTACGAAAAGCAAATCTGGTCTCGCCCACCAGAGGATGCCCGATACGCTTGAAGTGTATGCGTATCTGGTTCGTGCGTCCGGAGAGCGGATTAACCTCTACCACCGTAAAGAGTCTCTTTTTCTCGATAATCTTATATCTGGTCGCAGCAGCCAGGCCTTCGACGGGAATTCTAATTTCCCCTTGCGTTTGACATAATAGCCCCTGCACAAAGGCGATATAGGTCTTTTTTACCTTTTTATATCTGAACTCATCCATCATTTTTTTCTGGACAGACTTTCCCTTGGCATAGATAATCAAGCCTGAGGTTTCTCTGTCTAGGCGATGACAGGGATGCAGACGATACGACTCGCCCCTCTTTTCTAAATCTTCGTTTAAGATACCGGTTAATGTCCGAGACTCTCTCTTAGGAGTAGGTATCACCACCAGGCCGGACGGCTTATCTATTACCAGCAGCCAATCATCCTCGTAGACGATAGGAATATTCATAAAAAAATCCCAATTTAGATTTGGAATTTATCATTCTAAGAAAAGATTCAAACTGGAGGGAGAAAGTTTAAAGCGCTCCATATCAGACTATTTCTAACATCCGGTCTATTGCTTTTTTGGCATGCCGGCGTATGACATCGCCAACTTTAACTTCCTGCTTTAACTCCTCTAATGACCAAAGTATTTTTTCCTGTGTGGTGCGCTTCATATTTGGACATACTGCCGCCTCTGAGGCAGGATAAAATTCTTTTCCGGGGTTGTCTTTCTTCAGCCGATAAATAAGCCCTACCTCCGTACCTACAATAATCTCTTTTGCCTCGGTCTCTTTGGCGAACTGACACATCTTGCTGGTAGAAAGCACGGCATCCGCTAAGGCTACTACCTGCGGCAGGCACTCCGGATGCACCATGACCTTAGCCAGGGGATGAAACCCTTTCTCTTTTTTTATATCCTCGGGGAGTATCTTGGCATGCGTCGGGCAATAACCGTTCCAAGAGATAAGTTTCTTGGCGGTCACCTTGGAAACGTAATCCGCCAGGTACTTATCGGGTACAAAAATTATCTCTTCTTTCCCGCCAAAGATGGCTCTATCTCTATCCGGCAGACGGGCATCCTTAATTATGGCATTAACCACCGCTATCGCGTTGGTAGAGGTACAACAAACATCCAACTGTGCCTTTACCTCTGCAGAGGTATTCACGTAACCTACCACCACCGCCTGGGGATGCTCTTTTTTTAATCCTCTTAGATCCTGGGCGGTGATCATATTCGCCATAGGGCAGCCGGCATTTATATCCGGCATGATCACCTTTTTATCCGGGCAGAGGATAGAGGCGGTCTCGGCCATAAAATGCACACCGCAAAAAACAATCACTTCTGCGTCGGTCTGGCTGGCAATACGGCTTAACTCCAGGGAGTCTCCCCGGAAATCCGCAACATCCTGCACTTCCGGCAGCTGATAATTGTGTACCAGGATTACGGCATTACGTTTTTTCTTTAGCTCTTTAATCCTTGCTTCTATATCCTTAAATTTTTCTTTCATTCAATGAGCACGTGATTTACCAATACGTAACTACAAGTAAATCATGTGCGAATCCCGCACCATGATTATTACTGATAGCGGGTCCCGCTGCCTATCGAATATCGTTGCGGCGGGAACACACGCTGCCTCGCTTCTGCCTTATAGGGCAGCGTGTGTTCATCCAAGTTTACTCAATCAATTATCCGGTCGATGATTCCGCCCCCTAATACAATGTCCTTATCGTAAAATACGGCAGATTGACCTGGGGTTATGGCAAACTGCGGCTCTCTGAATCTTACCTTTATTTTATTGCCGCAGGGACCTATCTCGGCCCTTGCTTCCCTGTGATTATACCTTATCCTTACCCTGACTGCAATCTTCTTTTTTGGTGCAGGAAAAATAAAACGGACGTCCTTGACTAAACATGTGTTATTATAGACGTCTTCCTTACTGCCTAATATGATGCAGTTTTTCTGAGGGTCAATTTTAATCACGTACGCCGGATAACCCAAAGCAATGCCCAATCCTTCACGCTGTCCCACGGTATAAAAGGCAATTCCCTTGTGTTGACCCAGGATATTGCCGTGGCTATCTATGACCATACCCGGGTTTATCGCTGTCGTTATCCTTGACTTCAAGAATCCGCGATAATCCGCATCAGCCAGAAAACAAATCTCCTGACTGGCTAATTTGTCCGCTACTGGCAAATTAAATTCTCTGGCTAATTTTCTGACCTGGGCTTTAGTATAATTACCCAACGGGAAAATGATGTGCTTAAGCTGACTTTGACTCAGGCGATATAAAAAGTAAGATTGATCTTTTAACTTGTCCTTGCCTTTCTTTAATTGATATACTGGTGTCTTGGTGTCTTGGTGTCTTGGTGTCTTGGTAATACGCGCATAATGTCCGGTAGCCACATAATCTGCATCTAAAGAAATTGCCTTTTTTAATAAAGTGCCGAATTTAAGGTGCTCATTGCATCTCACGCAAGGATTAGGGGTCCTGCCTTTCAGATACTCCTCACAGAAATCCTTAATGACATATTGCTCTAAGTCTTTCTGCATATTCAAGACATAGTGCCGAATCCTTAATTTATGGCAGACCCTACGGGCATCTTCTATGCCTTCCATCCCGCAGCAGGCAGGTCTCCTGCGTTTAGAATACATAAGATTTTCGCCATAGGAGGAAAAACACATCGTTATACCAATAACCTCGTATCCTTCTTTTTGCAACAAGGCCGCGGCTACGGAAGAATCTACGCCTCCGCTCATTGCCACAACTACGCGTTTTTTCATAGACTTTTTTTATATCCGGATATACCCGGAAGATGTAACTTTAACAGTAGAGATATTTCAGTCTTGCCCATTAATCCTGCGAATTTCCCCAGCCTAAAAGAGGCAGGGTTGTCTACAGAAGGGATTATTTGTTCTTATTATCCCCCTCTAGGCGGCTCGTTCGGAATATATTAAGGCGGTACTTTCTTAGTATGTCCAGTTCTTTTTCTGACGGCCATGCACTGTATTCATATAGATTGTAATAGCCTATCCTAGTGCCTCGAATGATCTCGTCTTCAAACCCTGAAAGTATCCTGTGATTTTCCACCATTTCCATCCCGCCTTGAATTGAAGTAAAAAGAACAGAGCACGTAATAGCAACAAGCACGGCAAGACAAACTCTCCGAGCAGACGAATTACGCGCAGAGGTTACCAATATCAAATACGCCAGCACGCCCACCGAGATCCACAACAGAGAGGAAAAAGTAAGATAGCGAGAGCTAAACGCCATACCGCTGCACCAGCCCGCCCGGTTAACCGCGGTCAAAAACGCGCTCCCCAGACTAAACAGGCTTAATACGATATAGGGTATTAACAAAGTAAAGTTAAGGACCTTCTTTTGCACCAAAAACCTTATCGCAAAGGGAACCCCGCAGAATGCCAATAGGGCATAGAGATACGCTAACTTGGTATTAGAATATGCGATAGCCGAACCCAAATATTTAAATA
>Ga0315277_10002470_pt1 | contig 25809 bp, 20 predicted proteins | sample YL17G05_15_MG_FD_203695 | JGI IMG/M metagenome (GOLD analysis project Ga0315277, IMG submission 203695) | Sediment microbial communities from Yellowstone Lake, YNP, Wyoming, USA - YL17G05_15 | ecosystem: Environmental > Aquatic > Freshwater > Lake > Sediment | place: USA: Wyoming | collected... | reverse complement strand
AAGATGGAAGGGATCGGCGTAATCAATGACCACAAGAACAAGATCGGCGGTGGCCACTTCGCTCAACGTCGCCCGGAAGGCGGCAAACAGCGGCGCCGGCAGTTTGCGAATAAACCCAATCGTGTCGGTCAGCAGGATCCGCCGTTCGCCCTCATGCGCCAGTACGCGAGTGGTGGCATCCAGGGTGCAGAACAGACGGTCCGCAGCCCAGACACGGGAACGGGTCAGGCGGTTGAACAGAGTCGATTTCCCGGCGTTAGTGTAGCCGACCAGCACAACTCTGAATAGACCCTCACGCCCGCGCCGTTGCACCGCCCGTTCGGCGTCGATGCTCTCCAGTTGGCGCTTGAGCTTCTGGATGCGCCGTGCCACCAGCCGACGGTCGGTTTCCAACTGGGTCTCCCCCGGGCCCCTCGTACCGATGCCACCCCACTGTTTGGATAAATGCGTCCACTGGCCGGTCAAGCGCGGGTAGAGATACTGATACTGTGCCAGTTCAACTTGAGTCCTCGCCTCCTTGGTCTGCGCGTGGCGGGCAAAGATCGCCAGAATCAGCATGGAGCGGTCGATCACTCGACGGCCCAGGCGCTCTTCCAAGTTGCGAATCTGCGCGGGTGAGAGCTCCTCATCGAAGACGACAAGATCGGCCTGGGTGGTCAGCGCGAGGGATTCGATTTCCGCCAATTTCCCGGTGCCCACGAGATGCGCAGGATGGGGCCGGCCCTGCTGCACAACTCGCCCGACGACCACGCCCCCCGCCGAGATGACCAGTTGCGCCAACTCGTCCAGGGACTGGTCGAGCACCTCCCGGCCGATCCGGCGGGAGGAAAAACCAACCAGTAGGGCGCGCTCAACGATCACGCAACCTCACGCGCCGATCCCGGGACCGAACCGCCCGCCCAAATACGGAAACGGCAGTCGGCCCGAGATTGGCCGACCCAAGCAGCGGCGTGGGGATGACTGTGCAAAGCAGTGCCAGCACTTGCTCAGGGGCTTCTGGGCGTCAAAGAGACCGTGCCAGTGAAGGGACGGACGTCCACGTATGTTTGCTGCCGGATTTCCAGAATCCAGTCCGACACTACACGGTTGGTCTTGTCCTGTCTGGCCATCTGCTTGATTGCGTCCCAATCCTGGGTAATCTCGAACCGCCGTTCGGCGCGGCGGTCGAGGACGCGGAGGACATGCCGGCCGAACTGTGTGCTGACCGGCCCGACAATGTCGCCCGACTTGGCGTCCTGCAGCGCCGTCTTGAATTCCGGGTACATTTCACCGACCGGATACCAACCCAACTCGCCGCAGTTCTTTCGGGACTCCTCATCGCGCGAGAATCGCTGTGCCAATTCGCAGAAGTCAGCACCGGCGCGGGCGGCGCGGGCGACAGAATCGGCCCGGGCCAGAACCGCCGCCGAGTCAATCGCCGTCGGTGCCAGGGACAGAACGATGTGACGCGCATGCACGCGATCGCGTTCACGCTCGACACACTGGATGAGGTGCCACCCCATGGGCGTACGTACCACACCGGAAACCTGGCCGGGGACCAGTTGCAGGGCCGCCTCTTCGAAAGCCCCGACCATGTCCCCCTTGCCGAACCAGCCGACGTCACCCCCGGACGAAGCGGTGGCGTCGGTCGAGAAGCGGCGCGCGGCCTCGGCGAAGTCCAGACCCTGCTGAATGTCCTTGAGAATGGCAGTGATCCGCGCCCGCGCCGAGTCGACGGTTGCCAGGCTCACTTCTACTGTCATGAGGATGTGCGCCAGCTTGATCGCCTCCGGTTGAATCGGCAGGGAATCACGGTAGTTGCTGTAGAACTCCCTCACTTCGCCATTGGAAACAGCCACATCGGTTAGCTTGCGCTGAATCAGTTTCTGCTTCAGCAACTGGTTCTGCACGTCCTGGCGGTATCGCACGCGCAGGTCGCGCTCGGAGAGCCCTTCCTTGACCAATTGCGCGCGGTATTCCTCCTCGGTAGTGAACCGGCGCCTCAACTCCGTCAGACGCTCTTCCAGCGCGGCATCGATCTCCTGTGCCGTCACCGTCAGGGTCGTATCGCGCTCCGCCTGGATGAGGATCAACTGGTCATTGATCATCTGCTCAAGGAGCGCCTGTCCCACAGTGTCGCGCACTGCCGGGCTATTGACGTCCAGCTTGTTCTGCATGGCATAGAGTGTGAGTTGTGTTTCCCACTCCGAGCGCAGAATGATCCGATCGCCGACCACCGCGATCGGTTCCTCGAGCATCTCGGCGGCCGTCACGACTGCGGTCACGGCCATGACCGCACCCAGGCACACCAGATAGATCATCACACGGTTCGATAGATTCACGATCGCTCTCTTCGGGGTCGCGGCCGCCGCCGTGCTGCCGCCCGGGGTGAGCATCATTTCACGCCACCGCTGTCAACATTGCCAAGCGCGTCACTCAGACCGGTCGCCACCACGTCCTCATACACCATCACCGGATGGGCAGTCCGCATCGAATCGAGGAACGCAGTGAAGATCGAGTCCTGCCGTGCAGCCTGCAATCGGTCAAAGATAGTACCGCCGACTTCATCAAAACTCCGGGCGCTGGGTGGACGGGACTCAATCAATTGGAGGATGGAGTATCGATCCGCTCCCGTCAGCGGTCCGGCCAACTCACCCGGCTTGAGTTGGGAGACCGGCCGGTAGAAATCCGGATAGGCATCGGGCGTCACCCACCCCAGGTCGCCGCCGTTTTCCTTCAAACCGGCGCGTTGCGTGTACCGGCGCGCCAGCGTCTCCAGTGGCGTCCCTGCCTTTGCCTGGCGCATGATCTGCTCCGCCAGGGCACGATCGAAAACGAGCACCTCCCGCACGTGATACGCCGTCGGGGAAACGAAAGAGTCAGGATGGGCGTCGAAGTACGCGCGGACCTCCTCGTCCGAGACAGTGATCCCGCGCGCCAGCGAGGTGTTGCGCAGCCGCTCGGCCATCCGCTGTTCGAGGAATCGCTGGACCCGTTCCTTGTAGACCGGGGATTCATCCAGCTTCATACGCAGCGCCTCCTCCCGCAGGACGTCATACAGCGAGACGAGAAACGCGAATTGATCCATCTGGACTGAGTCGGCGGCGTTTGGCCGTTCGTAGGGAGAGCGCGACGCCAGGGCTTCACAGAACCTCCCCAGTGTCACCTCATTGTCTTCCCCAAAACGGTAGAGTACGCGGTCCTTCTCGTCCTGTGTCAGTTGCTCGGGCAAGACAGCCGGTGTCTGATCGCGGGACATCGTTGAGGTATCAGCGATCGCTTTGAGCTTCTCGCGCCACAACGCCACCACTTCGGGATCGTACCGGAAGTTTGCGCGCTTCTGCAGGTCCTCCAGATGGGCGATGCGCCGCTCCTGCTGTTTCCGCCGGCTGATCATGGCTTCGATGGTCGGGCGGATTGTCTGGTAGTCGCGCACGTCGACCTTGCGCCGGGAATCAACCTGGATGACGTGCCACCCATGCTCCGTCTTGATCGGTCCGCTCAGTTCCCCGGCATTCAGGGAGAAGACCGCCTGCGCCAGCGGCACCGGCAGGTCGCTCCAGCCGAATTCCCGTCCGAAGTCCCCGTTGCGGAAGCGCGTCCCCGGATCCAGCGAGTACTTCTCGGCCAGATCGCCGAAGTCCTTCCCGCCTTTGATCGCGGTCAGAAGCGATTCGGCCCTGGCGCTGTCAGCCACCAGAATGTGCCGGAAACGCGCCCGGTCAAACCAGTGGGCGTAGGCGTCCTTGATCTCCTGTTCTGAGACCGTCACCTTGTCGAGGATTTCGCTGCGGTAGAGTTCATCCATCAGGAACTTGTCTTTTTCAGCGTCGACCGCCTCGATGAGGCCGATGTCGGCATCCATCCCGCGAGCGTACCCCGCGATTACCAGCAGTTCATTCTCGATCAGGCGGTCAAGATACCGGCGCCGCGCCTTCAGCTCCTCGGCGGGCGTGGCGTAATTGACGTGCAAGGCGGTGATGTAGTCGGTGACCTCACGCAGCTTGATCGGACGCCCGCCGACCTCGGCAACCACCGCGTCCTTGGTGTCCGTCTTCTTGCCGCACCCCGACCACGCCATCCCCAAAACGCCCGCCGCCGTGAACAGAACCAGCCGGCGTCCCCAACGAGTTCCTGCACTCCACCGATTCATGAAGACTCCTATGGATGAACGTCCCTCACAGCATGATCGCCATAATCACAGACATTCAATTTACGACCAGATCCCGGCAAATCAAAGCCCCTCGATGTTCGGCCTGGACGCCGGTCGACTTAGCCGCTCACGGCGGCCGCCGCCGCAGCCGGCCTCCCCGTGGCGATCACCTCCAGAATGGCGATGAGCCCGGCGAGGCCCGCCGACTGGCCGACCGGAGCGCGGACCGTGATCACAAACGGCGGGCCGGACCCAAATGACACCCGTTCTCCCAGCACGCGGCGCCACTGCTCGATTTGGCGGCGATCGATGACGGCGTCCCTGGCGACGTAGATCGTCCAGACGCCCTTACGCGCTACGGCACGGGCCACGTGTGCCTGTCGCGCCCAAACCCGCGCCCGCGCCAACTCCAGCAATCGTCGCACCTCCACGGGCGGGGATCCAAAACGGTCAGTCAGTTCCAGGGCCAGATCGTCAACTCCGGCGATATCGGCTAACTCTGCCAAACGCTTGTACATCTCAAACCGTTGCTGGTTGTCGGTCACGTAATCGTCGGGAATGAAGCGGTCCCCATCGACCTCGATCTGCACCGGCGCCGCGCTCGCCGGCTCGGTACCCCGGGCTTCGGCCACCGCCTCATCCAGCAGCCGGCAGTAGAGGTCAAAACCGATTTCCTCGATGAACCCATGCTGCTGCGGTCCGAGGAGATTCCCCGCGCCCCGAATCTCAAGATCGCGCATCGCCAGATGGAACCCCGAGCCCAGCGCCGTGTGCTCCTCGATCGCCCGCAGGCGTGCTTTGGCGGTCGAACTCAACGTCGCCGATGGCGGTACGAGCAGATAGGCGTACGCTTGACGAGCCGAGCGCCCCACGCGGCCGCGCAACTGGTACAACTGTGCCAAGCCGAAGCGGTCAGCGCGATGGATGATGATTGTGTTCACCGACGGGAGATCGAGCCCGGACTCAATGATCGCCGTGGAGAGCAGGACATGGAACTCGTTGTGATAGAACCGCACCATCACGGATTCGAGCTCGCGCTCGGGCATCTGGCCGTGCGCCACCGCCATTCGGACCGTGGGCAACAGACGCATCAGCCACTCGGCCATCGAATTGATCGTCTGCACCCGGTTGTGCACGAAGTAGACCTGCCCGCCACGGTCGAGTTCGCGCAGGATGGCCTCAGTAATCACTTCAGGGCCGAACGAACGGATCTCCGTCTGCACCGGGAGCCGGTCGCGTGGTGAGGTGTTGATCATCGACAGGTCGCGGGCCCCCAGAAGCGACATCGAAAGCGTGCGCGGAATCGGCGTCGCGGACAGCGCCAGAGTATCGACCGTCTGCTTAAGCTTGCGGAGCTTCTCCTTGTGCACCACGCCGAAGCGCTGCTCCTCATCGATGATCAGAAGCCCCAAATCAGCAAAGGCGATGTCCTTCTGCAGAAGACGATGGGTCCCGATGACAACGTCGAGTTTCCCTGTTGCCAGCTCGCTGACGATGCGCTTCTGCTCCTTGGGGGAGCGGAACCGCGAGAGAGTCTCGATCCGCACCGGGAATTCCGAGAGTCGCTCGCGGAATGTCGCCAGATGCTGCTGCGCCAGAATCGTGGTCGGCACCAGCACCGCCGCCTGTTTATGGTCGCAGACCGCACGGAAAGCGGCGCGAATCGCCACCTCGGTCTTGCCGTAGCCGACGTCGCCGCAGATCAAACGGTCCATCGGTGCCGGGTCGCTCATGTCCTTCTTCACGGCCGTGATCGCGTTGGCCTGATCGGGGGTTTCCTCGTAGATGAAGGCCCCCTCCATCTGGACCATCCACTCGTTGTCCTCGGAGAAGGCGTATCCCGGCTGCGACTTGCGCGCGGCATACAGCACGATCAACTCTCCGGCCATCGCCAACAGCGACTGCTTGGCGCGCGCTTTGGTCTTCTCCCACGCTGTCCCGCCCAGTTTCGCGAGGGTCGGCTTTCCCTCCTGGCCGGAGTATTTCTGCACCCGGTCGAATTCCTCGATCGGGACGAACAACCGGTCGTCATCCTGATAATGCAGGAGTAGGCAGTCGCGCCTCTGCCCTTCCACCACGATCGCTTCCAACCCGCGAAAGCGGGCGATGCCATGATCGACATGGACGACGTAGTCGCCCTTTTTCAGTTGGGTGTAGCTGGAGAGGGCTAGACCCTCCTGGAAACGGCGACGACGGAAGCGGGCACGATGGCGGTGGAAGATTTCGTGTTCGGTCAGAAGCGCAAAGCGCGCCTCGGCAAGGACAAACCCGCCATGCAGGGCCGGGTAGACGAAATCGACATTGCTGTGGAGATCCGCCAGCAGATCTACGAGACGCTGTCTCTGTCCTTGGTTATCACAGGCGATGACGACGTCGACGTCGCGCGCCGCGAATGCGGTGAGTTCCTCGGAGAGACGCTTGACGCTGGCTGCCATTGGCGGCGGCGTGACACTGTTGAAGTCGACCGGCGCCGGTGTGTCGGCTGATCCTACATAGAGGTCGTGCACGTGGACCTGGGTGCGAAACCGCGCCGGCGCTTTCCAGAGAGTCTCGTCGCCATAGATCAGACCCGGCGGCGGTGGATCGGCGAGGTGATGCCCCAGACGCTCGTGGAATCGCGCCGCTTCTTCCCTGAGACGGTCGCAGGCGACTTGCAGCCGGTCGGGGTCTTCCGACCAGAGAATCGTGTTGTCAGGGAGGTAGTCAAAGACGCGGCTGCGGCGCTGGCCAATGACTCCCGCCAACCACTCCAGACCGGGACTCTCCGGATCGGATTCGAGCCGTTCCCGCCAGGCGTCTTCGAGACCGGATGATGGCCAACCCGCGTCGTAGACCGGCCCGGCAGCGCGGGCTTCCCGGCTCGGCAGAATCACGCACCGCTCCCGCCGGGCGGTCGTGCGCTGCGTGGACACGGAGAACGTCCGGATCGATTCGATCGTGTCGCCGAAGAACTCGACCCGGATCGGTTCCGATTCGGTGTAGGTGAAGAAATCGACAATCCCGCCACGGCAGGAGAAGGTCCCCACTTCCTCGACCAGTGGCGCGCGGCGATAACCGAGATCGACCAACTGCGCCAGGAGACCATCAAGAAGGTGCTCTTCATTCACCGCCAGCTTGACCAGACGCGCCTTCAACTCATCGGGGGGGATGGTCGGTTCGAGCGCTGCGCGCAGATGCGTGACGACAACCGGCGGCCTAGGGTCAAGGCAGCGCCAGAGTGTTTCCAATCGCCGCCCGGTCGCTTCCGGTCCGGGAGAGCGGAATTCGTACGGGAGAATCTCCCACGCCTGAAAGCGCGCGACCGCCGATTCACCCAGCAAATGGATCAGATCGTGATGCCAATGTGAAGCGGTCTCCGGCTCGGCGGTGACGATCAGTGTGGGGCGCGGCGACCGGCGGTACAGCTTGGCCACCGCGCACGCGGCCAGCGATCCGGCCATTCCGCTGAGATCGAGCGATCCCGGCGCCTGCGAATCCCAGTGCTCGCGCACCCGCCCGAACGCCGGCATCCGCTCCACCGCGGCGTACACGTCGTCAAACGGATGACGCTCGCCGGAGCGGGCCAAACGGCGGGTGCTGCCTGTAGTTTCGCCTGGAATCATGAATCCGATGACTATCAAAACGGTGAACAAGGGGCTTCAGCCCCTTGCCCCAACGCCGAAACCCCATCCCCCGATTCGAGGGGTGGGTCGGCGTTCACATTATACTATCGACGCTGCCCGCGAGCAATTCCCTCACTGGCGTGGCGCTTCCCTCGCCCAATTCGGTCTGAAGGCCGAATTCTCCCTCTCTCCCTCACTCCGTTCGGGATCTCCGATCGGAGGGAGAGGGTCGTAGGGTGCGTGCTCCGCAAGCACCAGAATCCATGACGGACAGGGGGGTTTCAACCCCCTGATGGTGGGCGGCTTGTCCCGAGCGAAGCCGAGGGAAGCCCACCCTTGTATCTCAGGGGTTATGATTGTTGCATTGTTTCCCGATAGGAGTTTGGCGGCGATGAGATCGTCCCACCCTGGGGCCATCGGAGCCCGTGTCGTAGCTGGATCCGTCGCCGCTACATAAAGAAGCGAATGATCCGTACCATCGTTGCTACGCGGAATCGACGGTGCAGCTACGCGTTGCGCCGAAGGCAGGGCCGCCGCGCCGTCACTGGCGGGAGATAATCACCAAGAAGGTAAGCAGCCAGAGGATCGTATTCACCAACATCGGGCCGTCGCGCAGGAGGGCCGAGGTGGGATTGCCCCCCTTCTGCTCGCCGTGTATGAGATACAGATAACGAAACACACCGAAGAGCACGAACGGCAAAGTCCAGATCAACTGGTCGGTGCCGAATTTCGCCTGCGTCTCGGCGGAGAGTGTGTAGAGCGCATAGGCGACCACCGTGGAGGCGGTCGTGACTGCAATCAACTGATCCAACAGATGTGGCGAATACCCTGCCAGCGCGGCGCGGTGGCTTAGAGCCTCATCGCCGAGGGCGACCAGTTCCCAGCGCCGTTTGCCGAACCCCAAAAAGAGCGCCAGAAGCAGCGTGCACACGATCAGCCACGGGGAAATCGCCACGGAGATCGCCTCGGCCCCCGCAACCGCCCGCACGACAAAGCCCAGCGCCACGATCATTACGTCGATGATCGGCACCCGTTTCAGCGCCACGGAATAGGCGGCATTCAGCAAAAGATAGATCAGTACGGCGAGCAAGAACGGCGACCCCAGATACCAGGCGCCGAGCACGCCAACGGTCACCAGCAGGGCGGCGGCAATCAAGGCCACGGACACCGGCAAAGTGCCGGCGGCAATCGGCCGCTGCCGTTTCTGCGGGTGCGCACGATCGCTGTCGCGGTCATGGACGTCGTTGAACAGGTAGACCGCGCTGGCCAAAGCACAGAAGACGGCAAAGGCGGCAACCGACCGCAGAACGTCATCGCCCCGGGCAAAATGCCGCGAGAAGATCAGTCCCGCGAAAACGATCAGATTCTTCACCCACTGGGAAGGGCGGAACGATTTCCAGAGTGCAGAGATCATGATGGGTCACTCAATCGCCCTCTCACTCCATTCGGAATCTCCGACCGGAGGGAGAGGGAATCCGGGCTCACCCCGTCTGCGGCTCAGGCGCGCGGCTTCAGTGCGTCACCCTCAGCCGATGATCCGGGCGTCTTGCAGGCCACGATCATGATTTCCATCTCGTCCAGATCAAGAGGCCTTCTCCCCCAGTTCCCTGCAGTCCCGCCCCAGATGTGCACAACGGACATCCCCGCGATGCGGAACAGCAGACGCAGCTCCGTAGGGACGAACGCTCGCTCGCGGACCGCAATGGGAGGGGATCCTTCTTGTGGCGGGTGCTCCGACGACTCAACCATCGTGAGTGGGTCGAAGCGCCCCTCCGCCACATCCCGATTCTGACATCTGCGGAGCATGGCTGCCGCGTTGAGAACAGTGAACACGGCCTTTCCCTGTGGCTTCAGACTGCGGGAGATGTTGCACAGAATGGACAATGGTTGCTCGATCGGATCATCACTCTGGCCAAGAAGTCCGAAGGCCCCTTCGCACAGACAGATCGCCGCATCATACCTCGCCGGGAACGTGAATTGGGTCGCGTCCGCATGGATCCACTCAACCCGCACATTCGCGGCCTTGGCGGCATCGACAGCGCGGGCGAGCATCTCCGAAGACAGGTCCAGTCCCGTCACGGCATAGCCCCGTTTCGCCAATTCAATGGCGTGGCGACCTGTGCCGCAACCCACGTCAAGCACCGAGCCGCCCGGAGGAAGGCGCAATTCCTCCAGCAAAAAGTCGACTTCGGGCACGGTGTTCTTTGTGAATTCGTTGTCTTCGTAGATCGGCGCGTGGGCGTCGAAGAACCTCTCCCATGTGGACTTCTCGGGCATCCCGTGACCTTTCTGTCGTGAGCTGTCACACCGCCGCGACGGCTTCGATCTCGACCTTCGCATCCTTCGGCAGCCGTCCGACTTGAACAGTCGACCGCGCCGGCTTGATACCGGGGAAGTGACGCGCGTAGACCTCGTTCATGGCGGCGAAATCGTTCATGTCGAGCAGGAAGACCGTTGTCTTCAGCACACGCTCCATTCCCGATCCCGCCGCCTCCAACAGGGCACGCATGTTGACAAGCACCTGCTCGGTCTGCTCGGCCGCGCCACCGGGGACCATCTGTCCGGTCCGGGGATCGAGCGGAATCTGGCCGCTCAAGAGAACGATCTTTCCTCCGTCATAGGTGATACCGGGGCTGTACGGCCCGACCGCGGCGGGCGCTTTGGGCGTCGAAACGACCTGAATGCTGTTCATCGTCTGGCTCCTTGGCATCGTACTGGGCACTGCCCACCATCAATAAGCAAAGCGCCGCGAGGACCACAAGCAAAAACCCCCGCGGAGGCGTGGCGGGGGTTTGGACTGAGAACCGGCGGAGGACGGTTCCCTGGTCTATTTGCCGTAGTTCTTCATTAGTTCGAGGATATTCTGCAGTGACGTGGTGACATTGGTCAACGCCTGCGAGTAGCGTTTGATCAGCTCGGTATACTGCCAGCGCAAAGCAAACGCCTTGGGCGGGAAATCGAAGATGTCCATCAGCGTCTTCGTCCGAATTTCGTCGATGTACTTCACAACGTCATAGGGGTACTCGCCGACGTCAACCGAGGTCAGTTCGCCCCGGGCGATGCGGTCCCGTGCGAGCTCGACCTTCTCCAGCATCACCGTGCCCAGGCACCAGGGGGTCATAACGACACCAAGGTTGTTCCGGTCGGCATAGAAGGCCCGGACATTCTTGAGCACCAGCTCCACGATGACCCGCCGCGCCCGGCAGTAAGACAAAGTCTCGGTATGGTCGGGCTGACAGGCAGCCAACGTCCGATTGATGTGGTCCAGATCCCGGAGGCAACGGGCCGCGAGGAGTTCGAGCAACTGGTAGTAGTCCTCGAAGTAGACCTTGAGGTTCTCGGACAGGGTCATGATGTAGTGGCCGCGTTCGTCCTTCTTGACCTTGGGCTCCCGCTGGTTCTCCAGACGGGACGGTGAGAAGCCACGCTCGAGATCACCGAACGGGCTCGCATTCACCTCTACCGGTAGACTCTTGTTCGCGCTCATGCCCTCGGTAATCGCAACCCCCATGCCGCCACAATCCAGCGCGCCGCGCCCAGACACACGAGACAGCGGCACCGCCTACGGCCGGGCGCGCCTGCGACAACCCATGATGGTTCATCGGCTTATGCGGATCACATCATAGTCTTGATCATAGCGCTTGTTCGTCGGCATCGGTCCCCCTACGCATGACCCGTGGCATGGCGAAGGCGAAAGTGCGCAACCGCATTCACCTGTTGCACCGCAGGACAAGACAGCCCTGACGGTCCGACCCCGATGGGGCAGCGCAAGATTTCTGGTGACCCTTCGCGATGTGCGCCGTACGTTTTCCGCGTGTGTGCGGACAGACCGACAAACGCCGGTGGCAGAGTCCTGGCAGTCGACTACGGCCGACGACGGATCGGCCTGGCGATCTCGGACCCGACCGGGACAATCGCCACCGGTCTGGGGACGATCGTGGTGAACAACGATCGTGAGGCCATTGCGCGCATCGTCGCCGAACGGTCGCATTGGGAGTATCAGAAGATCATCGTCGGCCTGCCGCTGGAAACGTCCGGCCGAGCGGGGCCGATGGCGCAGGAAGTGGCGGCATTCGTCGAGAAGCTGCGACGATCCAGCGGCGACATACCGGTGGCAACGATCGATGAGCGTTTCACCTCAGCCGAGGCCCACCGCCTCTTTCACCAATCCGGCCGCAAGCTCAAAGGGCGCAAGGGCGACATAGACCGCCTCGCCGCGGAAATCCTCCTGCGGCAATATCTCGATTCGATCAGCCCGGAGGCCGAGCCGGAGGATGACTAAGCAGCTTCGCCTTTCCGTGCGGGAGACTTTGGGCGAGAGCGCACGCGGGGTTTTGTCGCTCCTCCTCGCCCTGCTTCTGTTGATCCCGGCGGCGGTCATTCATGTGATCGACCGGCTGGTGATGATGCGCATCCGCCGCCGCGGGGGACTCGAATAGCGTGAAGTGGACCGTGGCAGTTGCCTTCGTTGTCTTGGTGGCGGCGCTGATCGCCTTCGCCGCCTATGCCGTCTTCACGCCGGTTGAACTCCCAGCGCCGGTGACGGTGACCATCGCCCGGGGCGAGGGCACCCCCCAGATTGCCGCCAAGCTGGATCAGCTCGGGCTTCTGCGTTGGCAACGGCTGTTCATCTGGCGGGCGCGCTGGCGCGGGATTGATCGCCACCTTCGTCCGGGGCGATATGAATTCTCCGGCACCACGCGCATGGCTGATATCCTCGACGCTCTGAACCAAGGGCGCGCGGTTCAAGCCACGGTCACGATCCCCGAAGGATGGACCATTGCCCGCATGGCCCCCTATCTGGGGGCGCAATTGGGTTTCGACAGTGCGGGGTTCATCGCCCTGACACGAGACTCGGTCCTTGTGCACCGTTGGGGATCGCCCGCCGACCGGCTGGAAGGATACTTGTGGCCGGAAACATACCAGTTCTACTGGGGCGTCGAACCGCGTGAGGTCCTCGAGCGGATGGCGGCCGCGGCACAGGCGATGTTCACCGATTCTCTGCGCATTCGCGCCGTGGCGCTCGGTATGGACCGACATCAGGTGCTGACGTTTGCGTCGATGATCGAGGCCGAAGCAGCGCAGGGGAATGAACGCGCCCGCATTTCCGCTGTCTATCACAACCGTCTGAGAAGCGGGATGCTGTTACAGTGCGATCCGACGGTTGTCTATGCGATGGGCGGGCTTCCGAATGGTCGCCCCCTACAGGAGAGCGACCTGTCGTACGACTCGCCATATAACACCTACGTCTACCCCGGTCTGCCGCCGGGCCCGATCTGCAATCCCGGCCGCGCGGCGATCATGGCGGTGTTGTATCCTGATTCCACACAAGAACTGTATTTTGTCGCCGATGGCCGCGGTGGACACATCTTCTCGGGGACACTCGAAGAACACAATCGGGCACGGGCGCGTGTGAAGCACCAAAGCGGCGGGTAGGAGTCCTCCGGTCTACAATGGCGCATTCCCGAATCGCAGGTGTCGTCATCAAGGCCCCTGGGCAGGGCAAACAAGGGGCTTCAACCCCTTGTCTCCGATCTGACACGCGGGAGCGACGGCTGGACACGACCATGGATACCACACTCTTCGACCAACTGGCGCAACTCACGACCGAAGCGCAGAGCCCGCAGTACCGTCGCCTCGATCGTGAACCGCTGCGGAAGGTCCTGCAACGGATCAACGATGCCGACCGCACGGTGCCGGAGGCGATACGACGCTGCCTTCCCGAGATCGAGAAGGCGACGCGGTTGGTCATCAACGCCTGGAAGGGGGGCGGACGGCTGTTCTACGCGGGTGCGGGAACATCAGGGCGGTTGGGAGTACTCGATGCCGCCGAACTGCCACCGACATTCGGGTTGGATCATCGCCGGGCAATCGGTCTGATCGCGGGTGGGCACGGGACGCTGATTCGCTCCCGCGAAGGCGTTGAGGACTCCGCCGCCAACGGTGCTCGCGCCGTGGGACGCGCCCGAATCGGCCCGAAAGACTGCCTGATCGCCATCGCTGCCTCACGGCGCACTCCATTCACACTTGGTGCATTGACACAGGCAAAGAAGCGTGGAGCGAAGACGGTCTTCCTCGTTGCCAACCCGCGCCCCGTTGTCACCACGGTTGAAGGGGCCGACGTGGTGATCGCGGTGGTCGTCGGTCCGGAGATCATTGCCGGCTCGACCCGCATGAAGGCCGGGACCGCGCAGAAACTGGTGCTGAACATGATCACAACCGCCGCGATGGTGCAGTTGGGCAAGACCTACCAGAATTGGATGGTCGACTTGAAAGCGACCTCGGCCAAACTGCGCGAGCGCAGCAAGCGCATTCTCACTCTGACCACCGGCGTCGACTACGCCCGGGCCGAACAACTGCTGATGCGCGCGCGGGGGTCGGTGAAGCGGGCGATCGTCATGGCCAAGCTTGGTGTAGATGCTCGCGAAGCCGACCGTCGTCTCCGCGCCGCGGATGGCTTGGTCCATCGCGCGCTCGGTGAGCAATGAACCGTGTCACACGTCATGGATCGTCCGCTGGCCCCAGCGTGATAAGCCAAACAAGCTCGCTTGTGCATGCGTTCGCCCAACAATCGGAAAGCGTGTGCGTCCTTGACTTTCCCATTGGGCAATTCGCATGTTGCGCTGCAGGCGGCGCCGGCAAAGACCGTTGGCGTTCTGCGCCGGGCCGCACGACAACCAGGAGGACACAATGCCGTTTTGCCCCAATTGCCATGCGGAATATGTTGACGGCCGGGTCGAGTGCGTCGATTGCGGCGTCGCGTTGGTCGACGAATGGGAAAAGGAAGAGGACGACGACGAATCGTCGCACGACCAGCGCTTCGTTCTTCTACGCACCTATCCGACGCGGATCCACGCCGAGATGATCCTTGAGGCCCTCGCGCAGGAGGGTATCCCAGCCATCATCAAGTCCGACGAGTTGTACGGCCTAGCCACCGGCATCGGCACCGCCGGCCCACCCAAGATCAGCATCTGGGTCCCGGAAGATCAGAAGGACGACGCGCTCGCCATCGCCGACGGGACTCTCGACCCGTTGTGAGCTATGTTCCGTTCGCACGCCTTCTCATTGCTGGCTGCAAGAACCGCAAGATGCGGCATCCTCGCAGTTGCCCTCCTCTATTTCGGACCGAGTGCATGCGCCGCTGCCCCGCTAGCCGAACGACTTGAAAGTGCAAAGGTCGTTCGGGAGTTCAGCACGGAAGGGGCTGAGATCTACGATGTGGCAGTCGGAAAGGGCCTTGTGGCATTCGTCCTATGGAAGGAAGATACTTCGGTAGTCGTCGTCTATGACCACAGCGGCAATGAGAAATTCCGGTATGGTGGGCGTGACCCGGACACGGCCTATCACCAGCTACGGACCGTAGATTTCTCCGAAGACGGCGGCACCCTGATGATCACCGAGGTCGCTGGGATCGAGTCCTTCAGATGGAAGGTCTTCGATCTGAGCGGGCATCTGCTATTCGAGATCGCCCCGCCCTACGGGACTGAGGTTGTTGCATCTCCGAGCGGTCAGTATTTCACTTTCAGCAACAACTTCTCCCCTCAGAACGTACTTCCAATCTACGACCGTGCCGGAAGGGAGATTGAGCGCTTCGAGAACCTGTATCCCAGATGGACATGCTGTTTTGTTGACGATGAGCATCTCCTCGTAGCTGCGCGTGATACGGCCCGCATTATCGACGTCGGTTCGCGGCGGATCACCGGGGTCCTGCCGCTGAACTTGCCGGGTCAGGGATACGCACCGGCAGTCGCTTTATCACGCCCACAGTCAGTGATGGCCGTGTACTGCAGCCATCTGCTTGTTGTCTTGTCCGCTGCCGGTGAGGAGTTATGGCGTGAGTCATATCCCGACAATCTCCTCCTCCATGCAGTCCTGTTTTCCAGTGATGGGCCGTGGATGGCGATGGAGTTCCATAGCCGGGACCCAGAGGATTTCTACTATCGTGTGACGTCCGTCCGAGATCGTCAGCGAACGGTTCGATCGCAAACAGTCGCGGCCCTCGTGAAATCTCTCTTCAGGGGAAGCGGCAATTGCGGTCACTTCTGCGACGGTATGATCACTGTGCCCGGACAAGATGGGCTTCGATCTGCCACTGTGTTCTTGGAGTTCGAGTCCGGTTCTCGGTCCTTGGGGCAGGCGGCTGTCGTCCAGGGGCAATACCTGTGGTTTGGCGGCCCACCCAATGGAGTCCGCTACCTCCGGGCAACACCGAAGGGGCCGGCCCAGATCGTGGAGGTCTCGGCGGCAGACGGAAGGTGAGCACCGATCTTATTATGCAAGGAATCCGCGCCCGACATCGGGACATATCAACGGGTACCCGCTAGGAGTACGCAGCTCATTGAGTTGCCCTTAAGGTAGCATCTGCTTGGCACCCGAGAACCAGCCATGCCATCCCAACGCGAATGCCCATCCTGTGCGGCGATGGTCCCGGCCGACCACGATCGCTGCTTCATCTGCGGCTATGAGTTCCCGGGCAAGCCGGCCCACCGTTCCTGGCGCGCCTGGTTGGCTGTTGTTCTGCTCGTGATCTTCCTGTACCCTCTGCTGCGCCTGCTGCTCGCTCTCCTGCGCTGAACGAGTTTAGAAGGTGGGCAGAGCCCGCCCTACATGAAGAACGAAAGACGGAGACGTAGGGTGGGCTCCGCCCGCCGCAATGTCACTCGATCAGGAAACCGGCCCGCACCGTGACTGTGATGTCCTTCTGCCGGGTCGACGTATTGTACATCCCGTAGTCGGACACCTCGGTGGAAAAGGGCTCGGTGATCTGGAAGACGCCGACCGATGAGTTCAGCAGCTTGCGAGTGGAGACTCCCGAGGCCGCCGCGATTTCATCGGCGCGGGCGCGGCTCGCGATATCACTGCTTCTGATCTTTCTTTGCCTATTAGTGCGATTGGTTCTCCGATTGTTGAGATAAGATCGTGTCTCGAAATCCGGCACATTTCTTCTTGCATCGGCGAACGACGTCGAAGTCGCGCCTCCGCAAGAAGATGCGGGGAAACGGAAGAATCGCTTGACAACAGATGGGGGGGGGTAAATAGACTACAGCATGATCGGTTTAGTGCTTCGGCCTCCTCAGGCCGCGAGACTGCGAGGGTCGTATAATCTGATGTTCGAACCTCGAAGTCCTGTCGCCCTGGTTCTCTTGCTACTGGTCTTGGTCTGTTGCCTGAGCGACGGCCAGGCAGTAGCGGCCACCTACCACGTCTCCCCTTTCGGTTCCAACACGCCGCCCTACGACACCTATGGCAAAGCGGCGCATCATCCGCGCGAGGCTATTTCGGCTGCGACTGGCTACGGCGACACGGTGCTGATCCATGCCGGGCGGTACGACATCGACACGACGATCGATGTGGCCTTGGGCGTGATTTTGCTCGGTGACGACGCCGATTCCGTCGTGTTGCGTTGGTACCCGGGATTGCGGACCTTTAATTGGGCCCTTAAGGTTGCCGGTGACAACGAGATCAGCGGCTTGGGTTTCCTCGCAGATCAGATCGGCTTCGCCAGTTCCAACCCTATCGCCATCTTCATGACGGTGAGTACCGGCGTCTTGCGCGTGCATCACTGCCGGCTCGTCGGCATGGGGATATACTCTTGCTCGGGGGGGGAGCGCGATGTCTATCAGAACTACTTCCATTTGCAGTCCTCCCATGGATGTGTGGCCTGTGGGCTTGGGCCGTTCGAGATCCACAACAACACCTTCTTTGGCGGTGTAGGGCATGAGGGAGGCGGTGCCAGCGGTGTCCGCGCAATCGAGAGCCCGACTACTATCCATGACAACATCTTCGATTTCAGCCGCACCGAGACGCGTGGGGTTCCAATCGAGACAGACAAGTCGTTCAAGCCGGTCGAGGTCTGCAACAATTTGATAATTGGCGGGGACGCTCCGATTGAGTGGATATACACCGACGGTGCGATTGAGAACAACACCATCGTCGGCCCACACAATCCCTATCCCACTGGGCACGCTTTGTTCTATCAGTCGGAGCGGGACACACTGGTGATCCGGAACAACGTGTTCTTCAAGATGACGCACCTGCCAGTGTTCGGCAATCGCTGTCCCGACTGCCCGAATACCGGACGGATCACGTACACGCACAATGCCTTCTGGCCGCCCGTCGATTCCTTCTATCAGTTGGATCCCCATGCGATAGGCAAAGTCTGGCTGGTGACGGCGAACAACTTCAATGCCTATCCGATGTTCGTCGGTGACTCAACCTACCGGCTGCAATGGGGGAGCCCGCTGATCGACGCGGGCGATCCCGGGGTTCTCGACACGGACGGATCGCGGTCCGACATCGGTTGGACCGGGGGACCGGGAGGAATGTCCTACGAGTATCCGAACTTGCCCCCATTGCCGCCGGAGTCGCTGTCGGCAACGGGTCGGGACACACTTCTCACAGTCCGCTGGCGCCCAAGGCCAGAGGCCGACGTGGCGGGATACCGACTCTTTCGTGGCTATCGTTCTGGCTTCTGGTTGCCGGGACTACCGCCGACCTACGAGTTTGCCCGCGGCGCAACTGATACTCTGCTGCATCTATCCCGCCGTCCGGACTCTCTCTACTACGTGGTGACGGCTTTCGACTCCAGCGGACAGGAGAGCGAGCCCTCGGCGGAAGCAGAGTACATCATCAGCGCGCATCCCTTGGGCCACGCCCCCCAGTGGACGCCAGTCGCCGCTGTGAGGGTGAAGGCGAAGGATTCGTTGACGCTTCTCGTCCAAGCGACCGATCCCGACGGTGATCCGCTGACGCTGAAGGCGATCGATCTGCCGGCGAATGCCGGCTTCACCGATCACGGTGACGGGACCGGCAGATTCGGATTCCGCCCCACGGAGTCGCAGATCGGCGACCAATCTGTTCTTCTGGTGGCATCGGATGGGTTCTTGCAGGACACTCTTGTTTTGGTGATCACAGTCCTTCCCGCCAATCGGGCGCCGGTCTGGGTGGCGATTGCACCGCAGGTCGTACGGGAATGTGAGACGGTGCGGGTGTGTGTCATTGCCTTTGATGCCGATGGGGATTTGTTGGAGTTGCGCTCGGCGCCGCTGCCGCCGCACGCCTCGTTCACCGATTCCGGGAATGGCGTGGGTGCTCTGGTCTTCACACCCGACACCAGCCAAGCGGGAGAATACCGGATCGAAGTGTATGCGTGGGATGGCGCCGTGGTGGCCACTTTGGCCGTGACAGTGGAAGTAGTCGACTGGACCTGCATCGTGGCAGGGCGACGCGGCATCCTGAGAGTATACCCCAATCCACTCAACGATCGCGGGTTGGTGGAGGTGGCGGTGCCGGGGAACGCCGGGATAGTACGTGCAGTCAAGGTGGTGCTGCATGACCTTGTGGGGCGGACCGTAGCGACATGTTACCAGGGCAATCTCGCCGTGGGTGTCCACACCTTGGAGTTCGATGTCGGTGACGCGTCACTGGGGCACGATCTGGCCAGCGGAGTGTATTTCCTGCGACTGCAAATCGGATCAGAGACAGTGGGTGAGATCGTGAAGGTGGCGGTGATCAAGTAGCTGGAGACAGTCAGCATTTCTGATCTCACTCGCATTTCTGGGCTTGACGCATGGGAAGAAGGGAGTATGTTGTCTTTTAGTAGGTAGCAACGAGACAGGCAGCGAGGTAGCCCTGTGCGCAAATCTCGAGACCCTGCAATTGTCATTGCCTTGGCGACTGTTCGGCGCTCCTGCACAGCGTTCGGTCGGGCCATTGCTGTCGCCTCCCTGATCGTCCTGGTGAGTGCCGCCGCCCAAGGCGAGAACGTCATCTGCGACTACACCGCGGACACAGTACACTACTATTGCCGTGGCTGGCGAGATGGTGTCGGGCCAAATGGTACTCGGGCCCGATTCATCGCTCACATGTTCGGCGAGGCATATCAGGATGACTTTGCCCGCCAAGTTGTTCCCTTGGGTGACATCAACTCGGACGGCCACGCGGACTTCATGGTCTGGGTTCCCGGCAAGTGCGAATGGCGTGTCTATCTTGGCGATACGCTCATCAGCAAGGTACCCTTCATGGTGTGGCCCAAGGGTGCGCCTCCCTACCCCTGCGCTCCCTTTCCCGGGAACTTTGCACTCCTTGACGACATCTCAGGGGACGGCCAGCCCGATCTGTTTCGATTCCACCGCGCTCACCTGAAGATCGTGGAGATTTACTTTGCGGGCACGGCGTTTGACACTCTCCCGGACCTGGTGCTGAGTCGGCCGGAGTTCTACTCGCTCGGCATACCAGGCGCTGTATCCGGAGGGCTGGACATCAACGGTGACGGGCAGCCCGACTTTGCGCTCGGCGATCCCTCGTACATCAGCTTTGCCCCGAAGGAATACGGACGGCTGTATCTGTTCTGGGCAGGGACGGCTCTTGACTCGACACCCGATCTCATCTTCACCGACACATTCTGGGTCGGTCAGAACAAACCCCAGCCGGTCGGGGGTCCGATTGCGTTGTTTCCGTCGCTCAACGCGGATCCCTACGCCGACCTCGTGATAGGTCGGGCATCGGAGAACCTCACATCGAAGGATCCGCCGGGACGTATCCAGGTGCACTTCGGTGGGCCACTGATGGACACAGTCCCGGACATGATCTTCGAGTGCCCTGACACGGCCAGCGATCCCGACTACGGCCCGCTCGTCGCCAATTACTTCGGTGGGATCGCGGTGAACGTCGGTGACGTTAACCTGGACGGGTGGGAAGATCTGCTGGTGTCGGGGTGGCAGGTTGTACCGTCGTACGTCTATTACGGCGGGCCGAGCTTCGATGGCGTAGTTGATCTGCGACTCTCCGGGCCCGGCTGGGGCACGAAGGGGCAGTGCGAGTTTGCTGTCGGCTTGGGCGACGTCAACGCCGATGGGCACCGCGATTTCGCAACCGTGTACTGGGCAGACCCTAATCTTGTCTATGACGGGCATGTCCACATCCACTTCCCGCGGTCTGACAACAGTGGTGCGGCTGACTGGGTGATTTCTGGCGATGACTGGTACTTCACGTCGGAGGGTTTTGGCCGGGAAACCAAGTCCCTGGGCGACGTGGATGGCGACGGGATCGAGGACTTTGCCGTCAGCACAATGAACGACAACGTGGACCAGTTCAACCTGGGGGCACTCTTCATCTTCGCGGGGTGTTCCTGTGACATCTACACGGGCGTCCATGGTCCGGATGACGGCGGGGGCGCGAGAGCGCCGGCAGCGCAGATCCGGCTCGTGTCTCAAAACCCGACCAGCGGCAGTGTCGTCGCCCACCTGGCCGATTCGTTTGATCATGGGACAGTCGTGGTGTACGACATTCTGGGCAGACGCGCGCGGACTCTTCTCGATGGGCAATCCCCCCCGGACCGGCATGTCGTCTGGGATGGGTGCGACAGCAATGGGCGCCCTGTCCCATCGGGCCTGTACTTTCTACGGGCCGTGTCGCGCTCCCGGTCACAGACCGTCAAGGTCGTCATACTGAAATGATACTGGGTCACGCAAGGGCACAAGCGGAGGGAAGAACCATGCGCCACTCAAATATGTCTCCCATCGTCGTTTCGTTCGTGATGGTGTTCGCCTGGGCATCATCGGCAGCAGGGGTCGCAAACAGAGAGGACCACGCCCTTCCGGCAAATGCGGGTCTCGTCGCCGGCCAGCATGAGATCTACCATTAGGTGCACGACGTCACGGGGCGTGAAGTGCTCCCCCGGGTTCTCATCCAGGGCCTCGTTGAACTTGCGGATCGAGGCTCTGGAAGGGACGTCCGCCAAACCGTGAGGCGTGCGGTACAGGCCCACAGCAGAAGCCCGTGGGGTTCGCGCCTCACGGGCTTCTTCTTGGGTCACCGAATCCGATCCCGGAGGTAAGATGAAGGCCCGATTGTGGGTTGTACTCGGGGCCGTGGCCCTGATCTTCTTGCCGAGGCTGGCGCAAGCAGCAGACGTCAGTGGCGATGTCTCAGCGATATGGACAGCGGCGGGAAGCCTTTGCGTCCTCTTGGGTGAATGAGGGAAAACACCTTGCTTTTGCGATTTGCCTTGGATAAACTGGGCAGGAATCGTGCTTCTTGCCCGGCATAGGGCACCCGCATGGAACAGACACAACCCATAGGAGGAAGTACCATGAAACAGTACTTAGCGCTGGCAGCTGCTTGCAGCCTGCTGATGGTCGCCGGATGCTCCAGCGATAAGAACCCGACCGGCCCGACCGACACTGTGGATCCGGTCGTGACCATTACGCAGCCATTGCCCGGTGCCAACGTCAGCGCGGGCACGGTTGTGATCATTGCGCACGCCACGGACAGCGTGGGCGTTACCAAAGTCTCGTTTTACGACGGTACGACCAAGATTGCGGACGGCACAGCCGTTGGCGGGAATAACTACCAAGTGAGTTGGACCGCCGCCGCGGGCGCGCATACGCTCAAGGCGGTCGCGTATGACGCGGCTGGCAATACGGGGGAGAGCACGATCTCTGTGACCGTTACCGGCGGGACTGGGCCGACCAATCACCACGGCCAGATTCAGCACAGTGAGACCTGGTACCCGGCTGGCAACCCGCACGTTATCATCGCCGACGTGTACGTCGAAGACGCGAGCAACAGCCCGGTACTGACGATCATGCCCGGTTGCGTTATCCAATTCGCGGGCGACTATGAACTCTACTGCGGCTACAACAATCCCGGCGCGATCGTGGCGGAAGGGAAGACTGATTCACTCATCACATTCACGACCACCAGCAACCCCAAGACCCCGGGCAGCTGGCACTCGGTCAGCGCCTATTCTCACTCGACGTCCGCGGTGAGCTTCAAGTATTGCACGTTCGAGTACGGTGGCAGCAGTTCCGGCTATGGCGAACTGTACATTTCGGACGTATCGGTCAAGATCGCCAATTGCAGTGTGCTCCAGAGCGGCAGCGGTGGCATCAAGTTCGACGGCGCAGGGCGCGCCTCTCAATTCACCGGCAACACGGTAAGCAACTGCGCTGGTCATGCCATTGAGATCGACCCCGAGTATGTTCGCACCCTCGGAGGCAGTAACACCTTTGCGAACAATACCAATAACGACGTCCTCGTGCGCTTCGGAACCGTGAAGACAACATGCACTTGGCTTAACCAGGGAATTCCTTACTTCGTCAACGCGAATGTCGCGATCGAGGATGCGGCCAACAGCCCGACCCTGACCATCGCCCCCGGCTGCACAATCAAATGCGGCAGCGACGTTGAGTTCTACTGCGGGTACAATGCCTCCGGCGCCATCGTAGCTGAAGGCACAGCGGGAGCGCCCATCGTCTTCACGACGAATACGAACCCACCGACGCCGGGCGATTGGCGGGGTGTCAGAGTCTACAGCAACTCGACGTCCGCAACCAGCTTCAACTACTGCACGATTGAGTACGGGGGCAGCCAGGACGGCTATGGCGAGTTCTATGTCGAGGACGTTGCGACCAAGATGACCAATTGCACGGTGCGGCAGAGCGGTTCCGATGGCGTTCGCGTCGATGGCACCGGCCGATTCACGCAGTTCACGGGCAACACGATCAGCAACTGCGGAGGCCATGCCATCAATCTTGTCGCCGAGTACGTCCGGACCCTCGGCGGCAACAACACCTACTCAAGCAACACGAACAACGACATCCTGATCAGAGGGGGGACCGTCTCGACAACCGGCACATGGCTGAACCAGGGTGTACCGTATACGATTGCTTACGGCATCGCGATCGAGGACGCTTCCAGCAGTCCGGTTCTGACTATTGCCCCGGGGACCACCGTCAAGCTGCAGTCCCAAGTCGAGTTCTACGTAGGATACAGCTATCCCGGTGGTCTGATCGCCGACGGCACGTTGGGGGCGATCACTTTCACCAGCTCAGTTGCTTCACCGTCTCCCGGCGACTGGAGATCTGTCTCATTCTATGGGCAGTCGATCGATGCGTACTGTAAGCTGAAGAACTGCACAATCGAATACGCGGGGGATCGCTCCGGCAACGTTTATATGGAGGACGCAGTTCCCGAAATCACCGGGTGCACGATCCGCCACAGCGAGAACTGGGGCATCTACATGGACGGGCCGAGTCATCCAGACGCGACTGCGCTCGAAACGGACAACACGTTCTCCGATAATCCGAGCGGCGATGTGCGGGAACCGTAAGCGGTCAATTCGCCTCCACCAGAAGTCCTGGTGAACTGAATCGGCCTTTGACAGGAGTGAGGGGCGGCGCAAGCCGCCCCTTTTTCTCTGCGTGGATCAGGCGTCGTGACTATGCAGTATTAGCCTCAAAACCATCCCGGTCATGGTGCGGGTGACGCCGCTTTCCGGGAGCTTGACGATGCCGGGGTTATCGACTGTCCCGGGGTGGCACAGCAGAGGAGAGTCTGTCGGTGTCCAGTGAGATCTACTCCTGCCGGGTGACGACGCGGGAATGGATGGCTCCGAAGAAGATAGCGCCGGTGAAGTAGCGCCAGGCGGTTGCGCCGCCAGCACTTCCTCCCTCGGTAGAGAAGTGCGCTTAGCGCGGTGATGGACCTTGAAGACAGCCCGTGGAGTCGGTGTGGCTCCGTGGTCTTGGGTCACCAAATCCCAGACCATTCGGCCGGATCGAGCGGTTTTCGAGCGGGGAAGCGGGCCGTCAGCGACTCTGTCCGCAATCCGCAGATCGACTCCTTCGGACAGCCGCCACCAGCCGTCGCCGTAACCCGGCCACGGTCTGTCGGTTCGCGATTGACAAAACGGTCGAATCGCGGTGGCTCTGTCTTGTTGTGGCAGAAGGTGTTAGCGGCGTCCTGATTATGGCTCCCCGGGCCGGACCTTTTTCGAACTCGTAAGTCCCTGGGCCGCTTAGGGCCTTGATCGCCGACTCCGGACTTCGCCCCAGTTTGCCACTCATCAGTCACTCCCTCCGTCCGGACCAGATAACGCGCGGATGCGGCGATGGATGGATTCGGCGTGCAGGCCGTCCCCACGCCTCTGGGGAAAAGCCGACCGCCGATCAATGCCCCCGTGCCGGGTTCGGACCATCCCCACGCGTGTGGGGAGAACGTCTGCTGGAACCTGGCCAACTCCTCGTCGCGCGGACCATCCCCACGCGTGTGGGGAGAACGTCGCGCTGGCCGTCGCCCGCTACGGCACAAACGGACCATCCCCACGCGTGTGGGGAGAACGACGCGTGGGCTTTGGATGCCGTCGGCGTAGTCGGACCATCCCCACGCGTGTGGGGAGAACCCGTCGAAGGCGCGGGTGATCACATGCATGTACGGACCATCCCCACGCGTGTGGGGAGAACACCGTTGGGGTGTGTGTCGTGCGCTGGTCTGGCGGACCATCCCCACGCGTGTGGGGAGAACCGTACATCATTTGTCGGCACTGTCAAGCGATTCGGACCATCCCCACGCGTGTGGGGAGAACGTCGAATATGCGTCTGACGGACACGCACTCAACGGACCATCCCCACGCGTGTGGGGAGAACTTGTGTGAGATCTCGCCGGCGCAGCGGTGGCTCGGACCATCCCCACGCGTGTGGGGAGAACCGGCTACAGATTTCGGGGAACCGCGTCGCATACGGACCATCCCCACGCGTGTGGGGAGAACCCCGCCCATGCCTCTGTCGCGTCATCCTCTTTCGGACCATCCCCACGCGTGTGGGGAGAACTTGCAAAGTACAGACTAAACACCCCAACCTAACGGACCATCCCCACGCGTGTGGGGAGAACGAAATTGAGTTGGCCGTGCGATTGTGGATGCGCGGACCATCCCCACGCGTGTGGGGAGAACGGTTCCGATCACGGCGATGGCAGGCGATTCGACGGACCATCCCCACGCGTGTGGGGAGAACGAGGGTGATGGTTTGCCAGGTGCTCTTGGTTTCGGACCATCCCCACGCGTGTGGGGAGAACGAGATGAAGAACGTCTCCGTTGGTCGGTCCGTCGGACCATCCCCACGCGTGTGGGGAGAACCAGCGGAAACGGACAGCATTCCGCTCGATGGCCGGACCATCCCCACGCGTGTGGGGAGAACCCATGTATGTGGGCCTGTGGCGAAGACTTTCACGGACCATCCCCACGCGTGTGGGGAGAACCCCGTGAACACGGCCCCAGGTCCGCGTCCGGTCGGA
>Ga0315277_10002469_pt1 | contig 25809 bp, 23 predicted proteins | sample YL17G05_15_MG_FD_203695 | JGI IMG/M metagenome (GOLD analysis project Ga0315277, IMG submission 203695) | Sediment microbial communities from Yellowstone Lake, YNP, Wyoming, USA - YL17G05_15 | ecosystem: Environmental > Aquatic > Freshwater > Lake > Sediment | place: USA: Wyoming | collected... | reverse complement strand
AAAGAAACTTCAACTTCCCTTTCTTTCAGATTTGTTCTTTGACGTAAGCACACAATACCCTGTCCTTAAAGAACTTGTCCCAAATGACATCCCCTACGACACTAAATCCTCATTCTCTCTTTATATCAACCATCGAAAGACATTCACTGGAATCACTGACAATGACCGCAGCTTCACCATGAAGAAGTTCGCAGAACTCGTCCACACAACCAAAAACGATGATAGTATAACAGCTGTTAAGGAGTTTGGAAAAGAATTTCGAGCCCCCGGACACATCCCAATCTGTGTTGCTTCAGAAAAACTGCTCAACGAGCGAAAAGGCCATACAGAGTTAGTTATTTCATTACTTGAGATGGCTGAACTCATCCCGGTTGGAAGCGGCTGTGAAATAATGGGAGAAAATGGAAAGGCGATGCCTAAAGAAGATGCAAGGAAATATGCTGAAAAAAATAATTTTACCTTTCTAGAAGGAAACGAGATCATTAAAGCGTGGAAAAAATGGTTAAAGTAATGGCAACCGGGACCTTTGATTTATTACACATGGGACATATTTACTATCTCCGTGAAGCAAAAAAACTAGGTGACACCCTCGTCGTTGTTGTCGCAACGGATTCAACTGTACGGAAACTTAAACATGATCCGATCACCGCTCAAGAGAGTAGAGTAAACCTCATTAGAGAATTAAAGATGGTCGATGAAGTATTTCTGGGGTATGATGATGACATGTATACGATTGTCCAAGAAATTAAACCGGATATCATCGCTCTAGGTTTTGACCAGATTCACAATGATGTTACGATTAAAAACGAGCTGAAGAAAAGAAAACTCAATGTAAAACTTGTAAGACTTCCCAAATATGAAGGCGGGAGTGATCTCGATGGCACTCGTAGGATTATCCAAAAAGTTATTGCTGCCCATGAGTTTGAAAAAAAAATGCAGCACATTGAAGGGAAAACATGAAACGTATTGGTATCGCAGACACCACGTTTGCCCGCTACGATATGGCACAGGCGGTGATAAATGAACTACAATCCCTCACCGCAGGCTTCAAAATCATTCGATACACAGTGCCGGGGATAAAGGATTTACCTGTTGCTTGTAAAAAATTATTTGATAAACATACCTGCGACATCGTCATGGCACTTGGCATGCCAGGTCCAAAATCCATTGATAAACAATGTGCCCATGAAGCAAGCACCGGACTTATCCATACCCAGTTACTTTGTGACAAACATATCATCGAAGTTTTTGTTTATGAGGATGAGGTAGACAGTGAAAAAGAGCTTGCAAAGCTTGCAAACCAACGATCTCGCGAGCATGCACGAAACGTCATCGATCTGTTGTTTCATCCTGAGAATCTTACTAAACATGCTGGTTGTGGTCTTCGCGAAGGGTTTGAAGACGCAGGTCCAGTTCAATAAAAAGGAGGTATAGAAAAAATGGCGAAAGAAACAATACGAATCGGAGCTGTTGTCTCTGATTTCAACTACGACATCACCATGATGATGTTCGAACGAGCAAAAGAACATGCGGAGTTTCTTGGGGCAGAAATCACCAAAGTCGTGAAAGTCCCTGGAGTCTTTGACATGGCTCTTGCTATTAAAAAATTACTAGCCCGCAAGGATATCGACGGTGTGATCACCATTGGAGCAGTAATTGAAGGAGAAACCGAGCACGATGATCTTGTTATTCAACATGCTGCTCGAAAGATTGCTGACCTCGCATTAGAGTTCAACAAACCAGTAGGTCTTGGGATTTCTGGTCCAGGGATGACCAGGCTCCAAGCGGAAGATCGTATCGAACGAGGAAAAGCAGCAGTAGAAGCAGTTGTAAAGCTACATCAACGATTACAAAAAATCTAAAAAGAGGCGATAAAAAGCCTCATCCTTTCTCATTTTTCGAGGGGTATCGCGGTAATAACCAATCGTTCGAGCTCTGAGATTTTTTCACTACATATCCGGATAATCTCTGTTTGTATTTTATTGAGTTCTAAAACCGACATCTCCCCGGGAACGGTAATCTCAAGTTCACCTTGGATCACAGGACCAGTTCTTCGTAGACGGACAATCTGAGCAGCTTGTACCCCTTTAACGCGTTCTGCATAGCTTTTAATAAGTACACCATACATGAGACAATCGCCGTCACAAGCATCCACAAGTATATATCCTGCTTCTTTGATCGCGGCAAACCCAATGGTAACAATGATACCAGCGATGATGAATCCAATCACCGGGTCTGCAATGTGATATCCAAAAGATGAAAGCAGTAATGCAACTACAGTGAGAAATGACGTTGTCCCGTCTTTGATGGTATTAAAGGCATCGAGTTTTACAGAGCTCATATTCAAATGTTTGCTTTTAATAATTTTATATACACCAAGAGCTATGGCAACCAGTGCAGCAAAAAATGCCACAATTACGCCAATGAGAGGAAGTTTAACGACTTGAGGGTTTGTTAATTGATTGTAGGATCGAAGAATGATATATCCTGCTAACAAAAACATCAGTATCGTTGCAGCGATAGAGGCCAGGTTCTCAACTTTGTAATAGCCGAAATGGAATCGTTGATCCGCTGGTCTTTTGAAAAACCGAAGTCCTGCCCAGACAATCCCTGAGACAAATCCGTCTCCAATACAATCAATACCGTTTGCCGTAAGTGCAACACTCCGAGAGATTGTTTCGCCTAGAATAATCTGGAGTATGCCCAAACCTACAAGTGATACGGTTGTCACTACAGCAATTGTCTCTGTGTGGTCGACAATAGATTCTCGGTCACCGACCATGATACAATAGAAAGAACAACTCATTATTAAGAATTATTATTTGAGACGTTGGAAAAGAAATACACATTTGAGATAGAATATTATTGGTCGTCAGTGCTTTATGGAAGTAATACATGATTTTTCTCGTATGGCGTTGTGTATTTTTATAGAAACAGATTACGATAACCTATGTCGTTTATCTGGAGAGGGGGTAAGCAAAAAATACTATAAAAAACTTTATAAGCAACTGTCTTCATGGCAGGATACAACACTAAAAATTTGTCATAAAGAAGATTATAAAGCGAGTGAAATAAATGGTAAAAATCAACATTACGATAGAAGGAGAAGATGTTTCAGAGATTATTAATGAAATGTTGCATGTCGGTATTGAACTGTTAAAGACAAATAGGAAAGAACTCAGGGAGGCTTTAAGGATTCTTGCGGATGAGTCGCTTGAGGTTCTCAATGACAAAAAAACACTAGAGAAAGGAGCAGAGCTATACAAGAAAATTAATTCTGAGATCAACTGGACATACAAGCGAGATAAAATCTAAAGAATGCGAGAGTAACTATTCTAGTTCTGTGAAGATACGTGAGCTTTTTGTTAGAAGCTCCATTCCATCTTTTTTTATAAGAACATCGTCTTCAATCCGTACGCCACCAAATCCTGGAAGGTAGATACCAGGTTCAACGGTGATTATCATATTTTCTTGGAGCTCCATGGTGTTTTCTGGAGTAAATCCAAGCCCATCATGAACTGAAAGACCAAGAGAATGCCCAGTAGAATGAATAAATCTCCCTTTAAATTTCGTAGAATCAATAAAAGACTTAACAGCATGATGAATATCGCCTGCAATTACCCCAGGTTTTATCGCGTCAAAGGCAATCTGTTGAGCCTGAAGTACTGTTTTATAAATCTCTTTCTGTTGTTCGGTCGCTCTTCCAAAAAGAAATGTTCGCGTGATATCGGAATTATATCGTTTCAGACATGCACCGAAATCGCATAAAATAAAATCTCCTTTTCTTAGTTTTATATCCCCGTGGCCGTAATGTGGTTCTGCCGTGTTTTTTCCAAAGGAAGAAATAGTATCAAACGCCGGTTTTTCTGCACCAAGTTTTTGAAGCGAATAATTGATTTCAGCAGCAAGTTCATGCTCACTTATTTCTTCAGAGATTATATCAGGGATGGCTGCCATAGTATCATCAGCTATTACGCATGCTTGTTTGACACGTTGGATTTCTTGTTCGTCTTTAATGAGTCGTGTTTTGAAAAATCCGTCAGATACATCAACGAAGACTGCCTGCGGTAAAATCTCTGTTAAGGTTCTATATTCTTGATACGAAAGGCCGTTCGCATTCACGCCGATGATTTTATTTGAAGAAATCAGTTGTTGGAGCAATTCAGAAAATTCTTTCTTTGTTTTATAGATAATAAGATTTGCAGTGGATTTCCGTGCACTTTCTGCTTCAAGTTCAGAAACCAGAATATCAAGGGATCCATCAGGACGGAGCACCGCACACGAACCTTCAAACATTCCTTGTTCAAGATTAGTGAGGTAGAAGAAGTTCTCATCAATAAATGGTGTAGAAGCGTTTTTAATTACAATTGAATCGACAGTTTTTTTACTGTTATTAAAAATATTTTTTACTCTTTGTATCATCATTAACCACCTAGCACTCTTATACACTCTCCTCCAGCATGCAATAATAGAAAAAATGAGGGGAATGAATGCTTCCCGATAAGTTTACTGTTCTATTGAAGTTATGAGCTTATGTAATTGATCAAGGTCAGTTCTAATATCCTCGACTTCTTTCATCTTTTCTTTTTCGAAGCTCTTTAAAATGTCTGGTAGTTCTGAAGTAAGCTTATAAAGATGAACGGGTCTTCCTTTTCCCTTCTTTTTTTCATCGCGTTTTTTTGCCCAACCTCTTCGTCGGAGTTCTTGCATAGCTACACTTACTTCAGGTTGTCGAAGATCTGCGCCTTGTTCAACATCGGCGGAGCGACATTCATCGACCTGAGATATGTAAAGTAAGGTCTTCGCGAGATTTTTGGGCATCCCAAGTTCTGAGAACAATTGGACTGCTCTATTTTCGTTCTCATCTAATACGAGCGACTTTGTCCGTTTCATACATTCTCCTCGCAGAATAAATCAATTCTTACGTATATATATTTTTCCAATTTTTTCACTTAGATTTTTATATCTAATTCAATTATTTAAATCTTTTTATTTTTAATTTGCTTTCTTCAATCATGAGTTTCGCAAGATTATCAGGATATTCTCCTCCATAAATAATCTCCGTGACACCAGCATTAATTAACATTTTCACACACACAACACAAGGAGTATTAGTACAATACAATATAGATCCTTTAATCGAGACACCAAAAACCGCTGCTTGGATAATCGCATTCTGCTCTGCATGCAATCCACGACACAATTCATGTCGCTCCCCTGATGGAATGTTCAAATCTTTACGAAGACACCCCGTCTCAGAACAATGCTTTAAGCCCTTCGGCGCACCATTATATCCCGTGCTTAAAATATGTTTTTCTTTTACGAGTATAGCACCAACTCTTCGTCGTAAACACGTGCTTCGCTTTGAAACCACATGAGCCATTTCCATAAAATATTCATCGTACGATAGTCTTGCTTCCATAAGAGTCTAAAGGCAGAATAACACCGAAGCTTAATATTCTTATGATTTTACACTCTTTGCTGAATCCAGTCTTCGCATGAAAGATACACCATCTCCTAACAATGCCCGGAACGCGGTAGTAGAAAGAGAAAATCCTAAAATCAGGCCCCAGAGAACAGGATCTAAAATAGGAGAGGTTGTAAACAAAGTATTCAACCAAGGGAGATAGATAATCGCAAGAATCATGAAAAAAGTAAAAATAAAAAAAGATTTCAACAACAGATTCCGTCGTTTGAATTTCTCAATAAGATTCCCCTCCCGCAGAATAAACACATAAATCTGTGGTGAGAGTAGTGTTATCCCAAACGACACGGTCCCGGCCAAAAGCTCCGCTTGCTGTTTTGTCGCACCATGATTCACCATATAATGGAATGATAGGATGTATCCTGCAGCGATAGACAACCCAAATACAATCCCATCAAGAATCATAATTATCCGATGTTGTCTCGAAATAATTGGTTCTGAAAGCTTTGATGGATGTCGTTTCATAATATCCTTATCAGCAGAGTCTGTACTCACCCCAACACCTGGGAACGTCTCCATAACAACATTCGACCACAAGAGCTGTAACGGCATTAATGGGGCGGGATAACCTAAAAGAGGGGTTATGAGAACACCAACGACTTTCCCGATATTATTTGTGATGAGATACCGAATCAGCGTCTTGAGGTTCTGATACACTCGTCTGCCTTCCTCGACAGCTTTAACGATTACAGAGAAGTTGTCATCCGTTAGGATGATATTTGCTGCCTCCTGTGATACCTGTGTCCCCGCGCGACCCATAGCGATACCCACGTCCGCTTTTTTTAGTGCAGGGGCATCGTTGACGCCGTCTCCAGTCATGGCAACAATGTGATCTTTCTCGCGTAATTTTTCGACGATTTTAAGTTTATCAAGCGGTGCGACACGCGAATAAACTCGAAGTTGTTCGACATATCTTCCGAATCCTTCATCGCTCATCTCTTCCAGGTCTTTTCCTTCTATCGCCTGAGCCATATCTGATGCAATACCGACACTCTCTGCAATAGAAAACCCTGTTTTTTTACTGTCTCCAGTAATCATCACAACACTGATGTGCGCATCCTTTGTCTCTTGAATCATCTGTTTGACTTCATCTTTCGGTGGATCATAGATAGCTGCGGTTGCCAGGAATGTAAAACCAACGAGGTTATTTACATCGATCTTTTGTAGGTTGCCTACGTTTGATTTTTTTATAAAACCGATAAGTCGAAAACCTTTCTCCGATCGGGTCGATAGTTCTTTTTCTATATGATGTCGATGATGATCGTCGAGAGTCTGAATATGTCCATCGAGGTAATATGTATCGCAGAAAGTGAGAATTTTTTCTGGAGCACCTTTGATATAGATATCACGTGTTCCTGAGTTATTTTGAGTGAGGATTGCTGAAAACATAAGTTCAGAGGAAAAGGGGACGGTGTCGATAATCTTGTGTGAATCAAATTGACTTGGTTTAAATCCATTAAGGATTGATGTTTTTATTAGGGCAATCTCCGTAGGATCCCCTACTTCTTTAGTCACGTTTCCATCTTGTTCCACGACCTGAGCGGTGGAGCATTTAACTGATGTTAAGAAAAGGTCATGTAAGAGGGAAGATTTGCCTTCTCCAATCATCTTAAAAATATCTGTCATGACGTAAAATTTTATTCCAATGAAAAATTCCTTCACAGTCATATCGTGTTTTGTAATAGTACCTGTTTTATCGGTGCAGATATAATCGACATTCCCAAGGGTTTCCACTGACGATAATCGTTTGATTATTACTGAGTTTTTCGCAAGTCGTTCCATGGCAAGCGACAAGGCGATAGTCATCGATGCTGGTAACCCTTCAGGGAATACGGCGACCAAAATGCTTATCGCTAGTAAAATGGAAAAACCAAGATCAGTTCCTCGCAAGTAACCCATTACTAGGACTAAAATGAGAGAAACAATTGCAAGTGCAACAAGTGCCTTGACTTCACGGTTCATTTTCTTCTGAAGCGGGGTTTGTTCTTCTTCTGCTTGTTGAATGTTGATTGCGATTTTTCCAAGTTCCGTTGTATTTCCTGTTTTTACGACAAGAGCTTTACCATGACCGTTAAGCACTTTACTACCAGCGAATATGATGTTTTTCATCTCATAAAGCTCAAGTTTTTTCACAAGGATTTGATTTGCATTTTTCTGAATCGGTTCGCTTTCCCCGGTGAGATGTGCCTCGTCAATAAGAAGGTCTGTTTCTTCAATTATTCGCGCGTCGGTGGGGATGATATCACCAGATTCAAAGACAATGATATCTCCGGGAACTAAAAATTTTGATGCGATGACATCCACATGACCGGTACGGATCACCTTGCATTGAGGAGAAAGAATTTTTTTGAGTTCTTCCGCTGCTTTTTCTGCTTTGCCTTCTTGAAACAAACTGATAAAAGTGTTGATGATAACGACACCTAGTATTGCAATCGCCTCAAGAGGGTCTTGGATGATGAAGAAAGACAGAAGAGACGCTATGATAAGAATGACTGCCATAGGTTCAATCAGAGCCTCAATTATTTTTCTAAGGATCGTTTTCTTTTTTTCCTTGGCAAATTCATTTGTCCCATACACTCGTAAGCGTTCCTCTGCTTGGGTTCTTGAAAGACCTACTGAAGATGTCTGAAATGTTGCGAATAATTCCTCGATAGTTTGATGTGAGAAATTACCAGTAAGATCGATTTTATTAAGTTCCATGATATCTGCCGTATTTTCCAATGTGAAATAATATTATCTTTTATCTAGTTTTCATTACTCAGAAAAAAATGTAATTCATCGGATAAAGACCATAAATTATTAAAGAGTTGGTCGATAAAGGAGTTTGACAAGAAATAGACGCTGGGGGATTATGAAAAAAATCGGTATCCTAACAGGTGGTGGTGACTGTCCAGGTTTAAATGCAGTAATTCGTGCAGTGGTGAAAAAATCTGCGAAGAATAATTGGGAGGTTATTGGTATCCTTGATGGGTGGAAAGGACTGATTGAAGGAAACATCATGCCGCTAACTGACGTTCACATTTCTGGGATTTTACCAAGAGGTGGAACGATTCTTGGAACATCTCGAACAAACCCATTCAAAGAGAAAGGAACTGCCGATGCAGTGATTAAAAATATAAAAAAATTTAAACTCGATGCTCTCATTGTAATTGGAGGAGAAGATACATTAGGGGTAGCATTAAAACTACATAAGATGGGTGTTCCTGTTGTTGGTGTCCCAAAAACCATTGATAATGATCTAAATGGGACTGATTATACGTTTGGGTTTGACACCGCGGTTTCTATTGTCACCGATGCTATCGATCGTCTGCATACAACAGCAGAATCACACCACCGAATCATGGTTCTTGAAGTAATGGGCCGACATGCAGGATGGATTGCAACAATATCAGGAATTGCAGGTGGTGCTGATGAGATTTTAATCCCGGAAAGACCGTTTTCTATCGATGCAGTCTGTAAGAATCTTAAAGCATGCTATAATAATGGAAAGAAATTCAGTATTGTGGTAGTCTCTGAGGGAGCAACACCAAAAGATGACAATCAATTCGTGATCCAATCTGGAGAAAAAGATGAGTTTGGTCACGTTCGTCTTGGTGGGATTGGTCAACGTCTCGCAAAAGAAATTCAAAATCGATTAGGTGTTGAAACTAGGTTTACTGTACTTGGTCATATTCAGCGTGGAGGATCCCCAACCGCATATGACCGAGTATTAGCAACACGATATGGTGTTGCCGCTGTAGATTTAGTGAAGAACAAACATTTTGGGAAAATGGTTGCATTAAGGGGATATAAAATTGTTCCTGTTGATCTGAACGAATCGGTAACAAAACTTAAAACCGTTGATAGAGACATCTATAATATTGCAGCAACCTTTTTTGCAAAACCCCATGATGAATAAATCGTTGATGATCCCCAAATTATTTTTTTAATTTCACTTCAATTTCATCAAAATCTTTTGGGACGAACGATTGTAAAAACACTTTCCTAGCTTCATTCTGCAACACGTGATAATCAAGATACCTTGGGCTTATATGGACTAAAAAGAGTTTTTTCACATTTGCTTTTTTAGCTATCTCTGCTGCTTGTAATGCAGTTGTATGTCCGTATTCGTTTGCTATCTTTTCAAGTTCTGTGTCAAATGTCGCTTCATGAATTAAGACATCCGCATCTTTTGAAAACGCCATCATCTCGTCACAAGGTGTAGTATCACCAGAGATCACTATCATTCTACCTTTTCTTGATGGACCCAGGATCATGTCGGGGGCGATTATCTTTCCGTTTGCAAGAGTAACAGATTGCCCACGTTGTAATTTACTGAATAATGGTCCTTCAGGAATTCCGATTTCTATCGCCTTGGGTTTGTTAAATTTTCCTGGGCGTTGATGTTCTAAAAAACAGTAGGAGAACGAAGGGACATTATGTTTTACTTTCAAGGTATGTATACTATAGTCTTCAAATTCGATTTCATCACCATTATTTATATCATGTGAAATAATCTTATATGAAGGCCGAAAATACCCAAGTTTGAGAAGCTGGTCAATAAGTTGATCTATACCCTTTGGTCCATAAATATGAAGTGGTTTGTCTCGATCGTTTAGCTGCATAGTTTGAATCAAGCCAGGCAACCCGAGAAAATGATCACCATGAAAATGGGTTATGAAAATTTTTGATATCTGCATATAGCTGAGGTTTGATTGTTGGAATTGTCGTTGGGTTCCTTCTCCACAGTCAAACAATAAAATTTCGCTACCTCGTTTGATAGCTATCGAGGAGACATTTCGTTTTATGGTAGGCCAACTACCACCAGTCCCTAGGAAGACGATACGCAGTTGGGTCATGTAACAGACGGATATTACTTGGGTGTAAAAGTGTTTTGGTTATATTTAAACTATATAGAAAAGATAAAAAAATAACGGTTTGTATCTACTATATTCGTTATTTAAGTAATGCTTTTTAATCTTAAAGTTTGATTCTTTTCGTGGTTTATCATTATATCGATCTTATGAATTTTTATAGACTATAAAATATCGCGTAAGGCTTCGGTGGGATTTTATCGGATATGTTTCATCCACTGAGAGATATTTTTTACCTATATCAATTATTTTTTCGTTAGAAAGTCCTATTACGGCACGTCCGTTTTTCTTAAGAATTTGTGAAATGTTCATGAACGCACGATCGTATAGTTTTGAGAGTTGTTCTCCCTTCGTTGTTGTTGCTCTCGCATAGGGAAAATCAGTTACTATCGCATCGACTGAACAAACATGTTTCGAGATATCACCGATGTCAGCACAAAATAATGTAAAATTTTTCAGGTGATAAAATTCGAGGTTCTTCCGACATCCATCTATCACCTTCTTATCAATATCATTACCGATGACGTGAATCCCAAGGAGTCCTGCTTCAATTAGAATTCCACCAGTACCACAAAAAGGATCAAGTAGCGTTTCTTGTTTTTTAACCCCAGACAGATTAACTAAAGCGCGCGCGATTTTCGGATGAAGGGTGATTGGTAATAAGAACGGACGAAGATGTCCTCTTCTTTTTTGAAAATTACTTGTATCAAGAGTAGCTTTTTTTATTCCGATATAAGCTAAAACCTCTGTTACAACTATTCGGAGCTCTATTTCAGGAAATGTAAGATTTACCAACCTATTTTTTGTATAGATATCTCCAAAGCGATCAATAAGTTCCTTTGACTGGATTGATGAAGAACGGTTTTTACATCGGATTGCGATGGATCCATCTTCTATAAGAGGATTTTTCTTTGCACATCGAACCATAATATCTAAAGAAGCCGGACATGAAAACAAGAGTTCGTCAATCACAAAAGTAAACGCGAGTCGTTCCGCTAATTTTTTGATTATTGAATTATTTGGTTCAATCTCGACAACGAGGACATCTTCATTTGAATCCACGACCATATACTTTACATTTTCAGCTTCGAAAACTGCAAGTACTTCGGCACAAGGAAATGTTTTATATTCTTTGGAAAGCTCAAACATTAACTTCATCGTAAATCAAACAATCCGTATACAGTAAATAGTGCACTCGTCATAAAATAATGTTGTTGAATCTGACCTGAGCAACATTAGTGAAATAAAATTCATTACTTAATGTTCTTTTCATCACTTTTTTTCTTCTTAAAATTCTTTCGCAATGTCTCATCGACTTTATTTTTACTATCATATTGCCCTTCGAACCATTTACCATCTGTTTTTTGATCGATTTTCCCTGTTAACTCGTCAAGTTTGTATCGCATGTAATCCTGTCCTTTGAACCAATCGTCCTGTTCCTTTTTCTGCGATTCTGAAACTCCTTCTACTTCGTGTTCCTCGGATAAAATAGTCGTTTCCTTTTTTTTTCCCTGTATAGGAATTCGTATTTCTTCCACTCTCGAATGAGGAGTTGAAACGGAAATGTGTTGTTTTTCTTTTTCAGAAAATATTAGTGATTCATTTTTGAACCGATGTCCTTGCTTTTCTTGCTGTAATTTATGAGGAACGTCAGCTGGTTTTATTCGTGTCGTCGGATGAGGTATCATTGGGGTTCTTTTTTGGCGCCATAATACATAAACAATAGCGAAGATGACCACGAAAACAGCAATGATAACAGGGAGGATTTGAAGAAATTGTGATTCAGAAAAGCCAAAAGCAAATACTTCCGAATTTTCTATACGAATATTCGTCGATCCAGGTAAATAACCACTCTTTATGACTTGAATAGTTGCAGTAGTAACCATTTCGACATCAGGTGCACGTGCATATGCTACGCCTTGCAGGTCTGTGACCACTGGATTGGCTCCAGGAAGGACATACACAAAAGCGCCCGCTACTGGTTTATTATCTTGATCCCTTACGGTGACTTGAAATCCTTTTTTTTCTTCAATGATGCCTCGATCTGCAACTACTGACAACAGACCTTTTATCACAGTTATCTCAGCTTCTGTGGTAAGATATCCTTCTTTTGTCGCAATAATTACAAATGACTCAGATTCATTGATGTGTGGGGCTAAGATAGTGATAAATGGTTCTGCTACACTAGTGGTATATGTAGTACCAAGAAGAGAGATATTAACACCAAGAACTACTGTTTCATTTTCAGAGCTTACTATGATATCATAGGTTCTACCTTCAAAAAATACGTTATCTGAACTTTCATTCCAGTCATTTGAGTCATAGATCTCAATAATAAGTGCTGGTTCATCTTGTGCAGAGATCCTCGGAGTTGATAAAGAATTCATTATCAATAATACAACAACAAGACTAAGAAAACTCATCTGAGCTTTTTGATACACATTAATCCTCATCATTTATCTTTGAGTGCTTATTGTAAAGATGTGGTAATACATATTTATGTTTTTTGAAGAGAATAAATTAAGGACCTACGGCAGCTATTTATCAGCAAGTCGTTTTTTGAGCTCTGTTATGATATCAACCGGGCTTGGGTCAATTCCTCGTAATACTGCAAGGTAGCAACTTGTGAAATCTCCAAGACAAATGAGGTACATCATTTTTGCGAGCTGACTTTTTCCTTTGGGGGAGACTTCAATCACATTACCTGCGGTATTTTGAAAGAGGTCATGCATAAAATTCAATCTAGTAGTCATTTCGATGCTTTCTTCATCCTTATCACGGAATAAAATACAAGAGAACTGTTTTGATATTTCAGGATTTCCAGACCAACCAACAATATCATTATGGTTACACTCCGGTACAAGATCTGCACGTGCAATTACTTTGCTATTCTCATTGAATTGATGACGCCAACGTGTTGAAACAGGTGAATAGATACCCCAGCCATATATCTGTGGGATTGTGCTAAAGATTTTTTTTGCTAGCTGATTTGCTAAGTTATTTTCTTCAGGAGCCGTTTTTTTATTCATTGTGACAAATTCCTGTGTCACTGTTATCGTTTCATTGATGTCTGTTTCAATCGCGGTTTTTAGTAAACCGATTTTTTTCAAAAATATCATCGAAGGGAATAGCAAATAGGCGGTTGCAGCTCGTGGTTGTATTCCAGCTGGAACTTTCACAAACGGAACACCGCGTTTTTCAGCAAGATCCTGTAGTTTTCCCCCTGTGGAGATGCATATTATTTTGCATTTTTTCTGACTAGCAATTTTGAAAGAACTAAGAGTTTCAATGGTGTTTCCTGAGTAGCTAGTGCAGATAATAAGTGTGTCTTTGTTTATCCATTTCGGTAGATCGTATTCCCTGTTGACAATTAGAGGAACATCGAGTTTATCGCGGAATAAACTTGCTAAGATATCTCCAGAAATTGCAGAGGCGCCCATACCCGCGATAATCACGTTGTCAACCTTGAGGAAGTTGAATCGTTCTGTTGCTTGAGCTATCGCAAGAGATTCTTTGATTTGCTCTGGAAATTGAGCAAGCCCATCAAGCATATTTGCTTTATCGACTGTAGCAATTTTTTCTATATCGTTTACTATCATTTTTATCAGCTCGTTTCTATTCATCATTCGTATCATGTCATACAAATTTGATACCAACTGACGTAGTATAGAGAGAAAGAGAAATCAGATAGTGTATTCAAAAATATTTCTATTAAGGACTCAAACAAGCCATTGTTGAGATTAAAAAAGGGTTAAAAACTTGTGTTTCTTACATTAGTACGCATGAAATACGTTCAAGGGAAAATCCTAACGAGAGATGGTTTTGTTAGCGGGTACCTTGGTTTTGATCAAGGTCGATGGTTTGAAGTGGTCAGAAAAGGCGTTCCTCCTGAAAAACCAGTAGCAAAAGGATTGATTCTTCCAACGTGCATCAATGCTCATACCCATCTCGGTGATTCTTTTATCCGTTATAAACATCTTAAATTACCTTGTATTGTAAATGACCTTGTAGCACCACCGAACGGATTGAAACATAAATTATTAAAGGAAGCATCTGAACAGGAGATCCATGAGGGCATACAAAGGTCTCTTGGGGAAATGAGCAAATCAGGCACCTCGTGTTTTTGTGATTTTCGAGAAAGTGGACTTAATGGGATTTTCCAGCTTAAAAAGGCTCTGAAAAATTATGATATAGATTCGGTGGTTCTCTCAAGACCATCTCAGATGATTTATGAGAAGGAAGAACTTGATAAGTTGTTGCAGAATTCCGATGGAATCGGCTTGAGCAGTATCTCTGATTGGGAGCCTTCTGAAATTGAGAAGATATCAAAGCATGCACGAAAAAAGAAAAAGCTTTTTGCATTGCATGCGAGTGAGGTTGTCCGTGAGGATATTGATCGAATTTTGGATCTGCATCCTAATCTGCTTGTACACATGATTGCTGCGACTAAGGCAGACCTTGAACGAGTTAATGATGCTAATATACCAATTGTGATATGCCCTCGATCTTATGCGTTTTTTCGCTTGAAAAACAACCTGAAACTCATGAAAAAAATCGGTGTTCCTCTTATGCTGGGAACGGATAATGCGATGATTAACACCCCGGATGTAATTCAGGAGGTACGGGTGTTACTTAAGACCGGTTTTTTCGCTCTTGAAGAGTTGTTAACAAACGTTACATATACTCCAAGGAAAGCTTTAAATTTAGATGACTGCATTCAGGGTCGCGACCTATCAGAAAAATTTATCGTTTTAGAGAAAAACTCTTTAAAACTTTTATATGTTTCAAAATAGGTAGGGGCAAGAGGGATAGCAGTGATGAAAATAGAAGATGCGATGTCAAAAGAATTAATTACGGGATATGTTCCAGGTACAATCAGAGAAGCATTAAAAATTCTTGCAAAACATAATGTATCCGGGATGCCAATTCTGAAGAAAGACACAAAGAAAGTTGTTGGTGTTCTTACACGTTCTGATATTTTCAAGAGCCCTGATGAAGAACAAATCGCATTAATTATGAGTAAGAATCCATTGACCGTGATAAAAGATGAAAATCTGTCAGCAGCTGCAAAACTATTCTATGAACATCGAATCCATGGTCTCCCTGTTATCGATAAGAGGAAAAATCTAGTTGGAATTATCAGTCCCACCGATGTACTCATCGCATTAGACGATAAATATAATGATATTGTTGATAACTATTTTACAAAAAATCTTGTCCCTGTGTATCAGGAGACACCGATTACGATCATTATGGAAATCATTAGTGTGACCAGTGAAACTGCACTTCCAATCCTCAATAAGGAATGTGAACTTGCCGGCATTGTCAGCGAAGGTGATTTATTTAAACTTAGCCACATCAAAGAAAGCGTGTCTCAGACAAATCTGGGCATGGGTGGTGACGAAGATGATTGGACCTGGGAGGGAATCAGGGACACGATCCGGTTGTATTATTCGACAACAAAAGTTGATTTACCACCTGTTGCTGTGAAAGAAATAATGATTACAAATGTCATTAAGGCATATAAGAATGACCCGATTTCTGAAATCGCGAGAAAAATGATAAAGAACAAGATCAGTCATGTTCCTGTCGTCAACCCTGAAAACAAACTACTGGGAATGGTGACTGATATTGATCTGATGGCATGCATGTTTAAATCCTCCAAATGAATTTCCTTATCTAACCTAGGAGTATTCCGCTGATGCCTCAAGATATTTATGATAAAATTATGATGATGGCCAAACGGAGGGGGTTTATTTATCCATCATTTGAGATCTACGGTGGTATCGCAGGATTCTATGATTACGGTCCGCTTGGATCCCAATTAAAAAACAATGTCGAGAATCTCTGGAGATCGTGTTATCTTTTGAAGAATAACTGCATTGAAATTAGTACACCAACCATTACTTTGTATGAGGTGCTGAAGGCATCTGGCCATGTGGAGGAGTTTACTGACCTGACCGTTGATTGTGGGAAATGTAAACGATCCTACAAAGTAGAAGACATTATCGATAAGAGTAGTTCTATTGAACAAGCAGTAAAGGAAAACCGTATCATCTGTCCAACATGCAAGTCTGAATTGCACGATGCTCATCCAGTAAATCTTATGTTTTCTACTACAATTGGTGTAGGCGAGGGAAGGAAAGCATTCCTACGACCGGAGACTGCTCAAGGGATTTTTACAAACTTTCATCTCTTGTATCAGTATAACAGAAAGAAATTACCGTTTGGCGTCATCCAGATTGGAAAAGGGTACCGTAATGAGATCTCCCCTCGACAAGGGACGCTCCGTCAACGTGAGTTTTCCATGGCCGAAGCAGAGGTGTTCTTCGACCCAAAGGATAAAACCCATCCTCTTTTTGACTCGATAAAAGACAAAGAGTTAATCCTTTTTGATAACGAAAAAGAATGGAAAATCTCGGTAGTAGATGCAGTGAAGAAGAAAATAATTAACAATCAAGCATTGGCGTACTATGTATATCTTACCCAGGATTTTCTCCTCTCTGCAGGGGTCGATCCAAAGAAGTTCCGTTTTCGGAAACATGCAGCCGATGAACTTGCGCATTATGCGACCGAATGTTGGGATGCCGAGTTGTTTAGCGAACGATTCGGATGGGTGGAATGCGTCGGAATCGCGGACCGGTCTGCGTACGATCTGAATTCGCACATCGTTTCTTCAAGCGTTGATATGTACGCGTTACGACCGTTCGAAGAATCACGAGAAGGGATGGTAAAAAAAGTGGTTCCTAAGATGAACATGATTGGACCACGGTTTTCAGGGAAAGCAGGGAAAATCAAAGTACTATTGGAACAGATGGACGCAGCATCTGTTAAAAAAATTACTGTGACGATTGATGGCGAATCCATTGACATTCCGAATGATTGTTATGAAATTGTTGAAATAAAAGAAAAGCAGAGCGGCGAGAAATTCGTCCCTCATGTCATAGAGCCTTCGTATGGGATCGATAGAATCCTATATTTCCTTCTTGAGCATAATTATGTTGAGGGAAAAAAGAAGAACGAGGAATACACGATTTTAAAATTGAATCCGGTTGTGGCACCAATCAAGGTAGGGGTCTTCCCATTAATCAGTGATGACAAGCTTATAGTAGTTGCAAAAGAGATTGATAGTTCATTAAGGAAAGAGGGAATCGCAACGTTCTATGATGAGAGTGGGACCATCGGGAGACGGTATGCGCGTATGGACGAGGTAGGTACACCTTTTTGTATCACAGTTGATCATGATACATTGAATGACAAAAAGGTCACTGTACGGAATCGTGATACCACGAAGCAAGAGCGAAAAAAAATACAGGATGTTGCCTCATATATCAAAGGGAAGATACCCTGCTAATCGTTAGAAAGCTTTTACTGTTTTTTCGACTATCTCTAAAGCCTGGTCTATTTCCTCGGACGTTATGGTCAATGGTGGACGGAACCGTATGGTGACAGATCCGCAAGTTAGTACAAGAAGATGGTTTGCATAAAGCTTGTCTTTGAGTACATCTCTTTTTTCCGGCGTCAACAGATCAAATGCGCACATAAGACCTCTTCCGCGCACATTCGATATCTTCTGTGGATATTTCTTCTCAATTGCGTCTAACCCCTGGAGTAAACGTTTCCCTTGAATCTCTGCATTTTTAATGAGGTTTTCCTCATCGATTATTTCCAGATATTTTTGACAACGGACCATGTCAACGAGGTTGCCACCCCACGTGGAGTTCAACCTACTTGGGACAGCAAACACATTCTCTTTGTTTTCATCAACTCGATTACTAACCATGATACCACAGACCTGCGTCTTCTTGCCAAATGCAAGGATATCTGGTTCGAAATCAAAATGCTGGTACGCCCACATTTTCCCCGTCAGTCCAACACCGCTTTGCACCTCATCGACGATGAACATCATATCATATTCATCGCAGAGCTTACGGAGTTCTTGGAAGAATTCCTTGCGGAAATGATTATCTCCACCTTCGCCCTGAATAGGTTCGATAATGAGCGCAGCGATATCATCTGGGTTCTGAACGACTGCATTTTTTATCTCAGCGACCGCGTGTTTTTCCCGTTCTTGTACATCTTTTAGATTCACATCGGTGAGTGGGAATCGTATCTTCGGGTTCTCGATTCGTGGCCAGTTAAATTTCGTGAAATATTTTGTCTTGTTTACATTAAAGGTGTTGGTCATAGAAAGGGTATAGCCTGTCCTGCCGTGGAATGCATCCTTGAAATGGATGACTTGTCTTCCTTTCTTCCCGATTCCTTTGTCTAGGTTTTTTCTTATCTTCCAGTCAAAAGCAGTTTTAAGCCCGTTTTCTATTGCGAGCGCTCCTCCAGCAATGAAAAATAAATGATGAAAATGTTTTGGAACCGCGTATTTTCCAAAGGTGTCGACAAACTCGGCCATCTCAACTGTATAGATATCAGAGTTCGTGGGGTTATTGATTGCTAATTCTCCCATATTTTTGATAAACTCAGGGGTAGTCATCGCAGGGTGGTTACACCCAAGTGGTGCAGTTGCGAAAAACGAGAAACCATCTAGGAAATATGTTCCGGTTCGGGAGTCATAGATTCTACATCCCTTGCTTTTCTTAAGGTCCAGGACGAGGTCGAAGCCATCTGCAAGCATGTATTTGCCAAGAGTTTTGTGGACTTCTGTTGGTTTCATCGTCATTCTCTCCATACTCCTTTAAAATAGGGTAGTTCCCTGTTTGAGCGGTATCCTTCGTTGTTATAAAATAATATCGGTCGATATTAGATTTTCTCTGTTTTCTCTACGAATTTAATACCTATCTCTTCGAGTTCATCTAAGATAGGATTATAAATCTCAGGGATAACTGGGATATGAACACCAGTTATGTTGATTTCTTTCTTAAGAATCATCTTTACTGCGATAGCAGCAGGTAGCGCAACGGTGCGCGCAACAGAGGTATCACCATCGGGAATGCCATAATCGATCAGAGTCGAGGTCACATATTCTTTTTTCGAGGTGTATTCCGCGATAAACTCATGATGCATGACGACCATATCTCGCTCGTGTATACCCATGAACATCTTTTGTAAGGTCAGTACATTGAGGTAATCTAAGGGATTGTTTTTGTCTTTCGGTAAGGGTTCGTTTCCAAATAGACCGAGCCATTCGAGTCGTTTGATTATCGCAGAATAGGGTTTGAGACCGAGATATAATGCGGTTGTGAATGGGAGATTGTCCTTTGGTTTCGCACCGATCAGATGTCTGGTGAGATCGCCATAAGTCTTCCCAGTGAAACCTTTCAGTGGTTCTTCATTTAACCAGCAAAGTGCAACGATTGCTCGCATGGTCTCACACCAACCGGTCATCCTGAACGTCCCACGATAGACAGTAGTTGCATCTTTTAATCCATAGATGTCTTTGTACGGCACTGAATTGCGGTTCGGATAATTTTCAAATGCTCCAATCCCTTTGATATCCTGCAGGAAATAGTTTTCAAATAATTGTTCACCAGGGATAGAGATTTCTTTACCGTTTTCAAGCCATTTGGCTGCATTCCGAGATGCAAGAAGAACTCCGCGTGGTGACCATGAGAACTTGTACCCAAACGGATTGTTATTCGCCTCATGGGATGGTAACGCCCCAGTCGTCGACCTGAAACTTACGACTTTTCCTTTTTTCTTTTCAACATCATGGATAATCCGCATCGCTGACATATGATCAATACCCGGGTCGAGACCGCATTCATTGAGAATGAGGATCCCTGCAGTCTTTGCTTTCTGATCCAACGCCTTCATCGCATCGCTGACATACGAGGTTGTAACCATCTGTTTCTTATGTTTTATGCACATCTCCGCGACTTTCACGTGATACGTGTAAGGTAAAAGACTGACCACGAGGTCTGCTTTGGAAACGAACTCCTCTACTTTTCTATCGTCATTGACATCTAAGGAAAATGCCTCTCCCCGCGGATGATCACCGATCATCTGTTCTGCTTTATTGACGGTCCTGCTTGCCATAATCACATGATAATCAGGTTGATCTAAAAGATACTGAATCATCGGTCGAGAAACCATGCCTGCTCCAAGGACAAGTATTTTTTTCATTCGTCTACCTCCAAATACGGAAAATTGCAAAGCAGCGAAACAAATAACCTTATAAATATTTGTTGATGTAGTTATAAGTAGGTGTCAGTTTCCCTTGATAGAGTATCACCGCATTTTTTATCTCAGGGGGTAATTTTACTAAGTCGAAATCATCGAGTGTGAAATCAGCTTTCATCATATCAGGAACAAACCGTATGAGGGTTTCGCTAAAAGACTGAGATGACTCCTTAGGTAATTCGCAAGGGAGGTTATCAACCGCCATCACCACAATACCATCACCCTCATAACCATCTTTGATTGTATCGGTGCTCGGATTATACATATAAACAGGGCTATCCGGGGACGTTGTTTTCTCAGTGAACTCAATAGCACCATTGATATCGACACTGATGTCACCGATCACCTTTAGACGGAGTTTTTCTTTCTTTTCAAAGGATTTCTTTAGATATGTCTTCGTAAGAAGACGCGGGTATTGGGTGTTCCAGAAGACACAATTCATCAAGATTGAAAGCGATGGTATGTAACGCTCAAAGACAGGAGAATATTTTTCCGGATGACTATAGTATTCGTTTAGATCAAATTTTTTATCGGATTCAACTGGTTGTACCATATGTTCTTCTTTGAATACTACTTTGTAAATAACCTTGTTTGAAGGATTTTTGTAGATAGAATCGATTTCTCCTGGTTTTATTTCTTTTACGGGTAATAGGTTAAGTATCTCTTGTGCACCCATGGATACATGCCCATACCCTGCAAATCCAATGATCAAAGGGGTTAGGATTTGAGGCAGACCTTTAGTTTTTATGTTTTTACCAACAGATATGAAATGTTTCTTAATATCCTGCAAATCCTTGTAATGAATCGTCTGTTTTATCTTCCTGAATGGCGAGTCTATGTGTTCCCAATTTAATCGTTGTCCGAACGTCCATAATGTATCCACCATACCAGCCAAACCAGCAAACCTACCGAAGAACACTAGCCGTCTTCCACTTCTATCGACTATACGCTCATAATCAATCAAAGTACATTCCATTTCCATCATTTTTTTTAACATTGGCATATTATGTTCCTGACACTTGATCGTATGGGAAAAAAATACGTAGGTCTTTCCTTTTTCAAAAAAATCAACAGGAATCTCTTTTACTGCAAAAACAACAGAGCTAGGAGTTAAACTATCTTGAACATGAGCACCTGCATTTCGATATTCGTCCTCTGTGAAAACCCGGATGTGCGAGGGTTGAATAAACGTCTCGATATCATGCTTCTTTTTCAGTTCCATTACATGTTGAGGGGTGAGAGGTACTCTCTGTTCCCATCGATTCTTGTCTTCCCGTCGTATGCCTAGTGCTGCACTCATGTGATACACCCACAACCTCCCATCCGTTGTCGTTTAATAGGTTTTCCGGAGACCGTGTATCTATATTTTATTAGAACAGTTAAAAAATATTAAGAGAAAAAAAAGAAAGGAGAGAGGGAAGAAGGGAGCAGAAGGGAGGAGGAAAGGAAGCTTCCCTCTCTCAATAGTGCATAAGTAGGAATTATGTCAAGCTGATGCTTTGGATATCGCTGAGGTCACTAAGATTATTCATTTTTACCATCGAATCTGAAATCGTGTAGATGACGTCGCCGATGAATAGTGTTCTGGTGATATCGGTATTCGAGGAGCCCCAGTACCAATAGTACTCATCAGTCTGTTGTTGTATTTCTTCAGGGTTTTGGTGTGTAATACGTCCTTTGTATTCAAAGCCGTTGTCGAGGCTGAGTCGGTAGATATAGGCACCTTGGAAGGTAAACTGTCCGAACAGCTCTTCAGTGCCGTTGCTTTCAGCATATCTGTCTTTAACTTCCTGAGGGATCTCATAAAGGCTGACTGGGATGATGAGGAGTTCTTTTTCTCTATCGAAGAGGAAAGCCTTGTGGTCGTAGAGGGCAGGGCTGTCGGTTCCACGGTCACCGATAACGATTTTTGCTTCTTCGATGGGGTTCTCGATGTCGCTAACATCAAACAAAGCGAGCTTCAAACCTAATATTGCAGTATAGTAGATAGCTCCCGGGGTGTGCACCTTATCTGCATCGATGCTTGGATCGACTTCTTTTCCAATCCCAATGATATGTGTTTCGTCATAGGGATGGAGGTACTCGGAGTAGCCAGGGATCTTTAGTTCACCGAGAATTCGTGGATTATAAGGGTCTGATAAATCAATTGTGAAAAGCGGGTCGACTTGTACGAAAGTAACGAGGTACGCACGATCTCCAAGGAACCGTGCCGCATAAATGGATTCTCCAGGTGCGATATTCTCGATCTTCGAAACCTGGTTGAGGGTTTCATCAAGGATGTAGATGTTATTGCTGGTCTGAGAACCTTCGCCCCAGTTGTTTCCCGAGGTGGTTGCGATTCTAAAGAATCCGTTGTGCTCATCCATAGAGAATTGGTTTAGGATATGACCAGGGACTTCACCTTGGGCAATATAGGTAACGTCACCTGTGTGAATTGAAATTTTATGCAAAATTGTAGTTTCTTGATCGCTGGTTGATGCGCTATTAGTTCTGTATAATATTGGATAATAAGGATAATGAGCTGATGCGAGAAAGATGTTGTCTTTTGATACATACATCGTTTGTGAGCTACCAAGCATAAAACTTTTTTCGACAATGTCATTAGTATCTAGGTTTAATGATATCACATGAGTCATGGTGTCGGAAAGCTCTGGGACATCAACATAGTAGATATCTTCAGTAGAGATATTTTGGCTTACATTGTCTACACAGATTTGAGGTATATCAAGAGTGTAATTTTTTTCATCAATCGCATAGTAGATGTCAGATGTGTATTCGGTTGAGACCACGTAGACGTATTCATCAATCAAACGAGCATCGAAATACCCACCGTCGATTTTAATTTCTTTGACAAGGGCTGGGTCTGCGCGGTTGTTGAGATCGTAGACATTGATGACCGTTTGTGATACGCCACCCCACCAGATATTTGGTTGAATCATATCTACTTTAACGTCGCCTTCAAGAAGAGGGTAGGGGTAGAAACCACCAGAGTCACCGAAGACTACAAGCCGGTCACCGCGGATGAAGATGTTAGTGATGGTGGCATTTGTAATTGTGATCTGTGAAAGGATTGTTGCTTCTGTTGTCGGGTAGGCTTTAATGATATAGACGGTCTGGTTTGCTACCACATAAAGATAGGCTCCATCGGTTTTGACGATATCAGGTTCATCGACACCAGCGACTTGAACATTTGTGGTTGAATAGGAAGGAAGCCCCTCCTCACCACCAAGTGCTGTTGCATCTGCGGTTGGTGCTTGTGCGGATTTTTCAATTGCAATATTATAACCATCTGAAGTAAATCTCCCCTGGTTACCTCCAGCTTCGTATCTTTTCTGCAGGAATGCTTGTAGTTCGTCGTATGATTGGAATGTATTCAGTTTGTAGGTATAGGCTCCTTTATCAAGTGGCGAAAGAGTAATGACTGCCACGAGACTTACGCACGTTAGCATACTTACAATTAATATTCCTATAAATTGAGTGGTTTTCTTTTCCATAGCGATCACATCTGAGTTTAATTGCTGTTATATCTGGCAGAGTTTAAATAGTGTCTGATAATGTTTGGTAAAAACCGAACAACTAGATGACATAGGGCGTTGTCTCAAAAGTCCATATAGCCGCCTGGAAAAAATAAGAACAACCAAATGTTATCAGGAGACAGCCAATACTTTTGAGACAAAACCATGACATAGTTTCGGTTATCTCGGGGGCATCTATTAATAGTTGGGTAGTATCACAATTGAGTGATGGGAAAACGAATATCACTGAAGAAGAAGACCGATGTGCTGAGCGCCTCGGAAATCGGTCAGTATCGATATTGCTCATACGCATGGTGGTTGCAACGATGCGGTTACGAGCCAGAATCCCCATCTCTGGAACCAGGAAAACACGTTCATACCATGCTGGGCAATACACTCGATGGACTTGAAGTGAAGTTGCGATATTCACGATGGTACGCACTCCTTGGTTTTGTGATGTTGTGCATTGCGTTTCTTCTAGTTTTCTTCGGGGTGATTTTATAGAGATTCTGTTTCTTTGTATTCTATTAATCATTGGTGCAATCGTTCTCCTTATGTATGCTGTGAGTATGCGTTCGTTAGTGCGGGAAGAAAAGGAATTGTTAGGTATTCCTGATGGCATAATTTTGTATTCCGACTTGAATATTCCCGCGTCACCGCTTTTCTCAAAGCGTTCCCGTCTTATAGGAAAACCAGATTATATTGTACGAAAAGAAAACCATTGTATTCCTGTAGAAGTAAAATCAGGAGGAGGACTTCATCCGCATAAAAGTCAAGTGCTCCAGCTTGCTGCATATTGTCAGATTCTTGAGGAAACATCCGAGGCTTTTGTTCCAGAGGGCATCCTTGTGTATAATAATGTTCCATATACGATTCCGTTTGATCCGAAATTGCGATTTGAGTTAGAGTCTATTACGAAAACAATGCGCGCTTCATTGCGAAATGGTATTGTCCAGAGAAATCACCAGGCTTTAGCGCGGTGTCGTTATTGCTCGATGAAACGTTATTGTAATGATGCGGTATACGAAAGCCATTAATTTATAAAAATAATCACATATTAACGTTAAAAAAATAAATTTATAAAAAAGCACAAGGGAAAGGATTTAACCCCCGTTTACCGGCATAACAATAATTAACGTTTAGTTAAAATACATGAGAAACGAAATAATTTTTTGTTTCCATGCTGCATGTTCCATGGCTTGTGTTATGCCTTACTCGTAAGCCTTTGTTATGCCTTGCTTTTATGCCATGTATTATGCCTCATTTTGAAGTGCTTCTACGTAGTAGAAGCACTTTTACATGGCTTTGCTTTAATGCCATTGCTTAAATGCCATGCTTCTGCCTGTCAGTTATTTTGTTAAAAAATGGTTCAAATAGTGGCATCACAGAGGGGTAACAGTTATTTGATTGGGGGAGGTGAAGGACAAGAAAGGATTTGAGTGTGACATTGATGATTGAGATGTTAAGACTTAAATTAGAATCTTGTATTTTATTCTACGTGTCAACATAAGTTCACTCTTAGTGTAAGAATAAAAATAGTGCAGGGGAAGGGATTTGAATTTCGTTCCGCTTTATAATTTTCACGGTGCTTTTTGGAAAAAATAATATACTTATCTTGTATTGTAACCAATCCATCTGAGAACGCTATGGGATTTTGTATGAAGAAAGGGCATGGCATCGGTTTCGGGAAGGCTATCCTGTTTAACGAACACTTTGTTGTATATGGTATCCCATCGATTGTATCCGCGATTGGGAACTATACAGTTGCAAAGGTCGAAGCGTATGACAAACCAGGGTTCAAACTCGTAGATAAACGGCCAGC
>Ga0315277_10002463_pt1 | contig 25843 bp, 16 predicted proteins | sample YL17G05_15_MG_FD_203695 | JGI IMG/M metagenome (GOLD analysis project Ga0315277, IMG submission 203695) | Sediment microbial communities from Yellowstone Lake, YNP, Wyoming, USA - YL17G05_15 | ecosystem: Environmental > Aquatic > Freshwater > Lake > Sediment | place: USA: Wyoming | collected... | reverse complement strand
CCGCACCCACAAAGACCTTATGAATCTTGACCGGCGGCAGCGTGGGCGGCCAATCTTTTTCCTTTCCCGCCGCTCCTGATATTCCGGCCAGCCGTGTGCCCAGCAGCACTGCTCCTGCTCCAGCCGCGCTTGCCCCCAAAAACTCTCGTCGATTCATTATATCACTCACAATTTGACTCCTTATAAATCCTGCATTTTATAAATGAACCTCGTTTAGCTACTCTGCTCATCCATACTTGTCCTTGCCATCGCCTGTAAGATAACTCATCTTCTCATCTGCTGTCAACCCCGCACCAATTGACCGGTCGATAGCAGTCAGCCTTATATCTTTGATAACAAACGGTCTCGGCAGTGCAATTGGTGCGGGGCGGCAGCATTATAACCTTAAAATATAGTTCTGCCGGTCTTCAATCCAGCCGGAAAAATTTCATTTAATCGCCATGCCAACCTCTCTTTAAGTCCGGAAATTATTTTGTTCTGGGCCGGCCAACAAACATTTTGAAAATATCCAATTCATTCTCGAAAATTTCCTCCACAAGCTATTGACTTCTCTAAGCAAATCTGGTAACATACTTCCTAAGAATAGAATCCCGGTGGGGGGTTCTCAAGTTTCCCCGGTTGAACACAAAAGTCAAATTGTTTCGCACCTTGGCAATCCAAACTCAAACAATAGATACATTCTGAAAGCGGCCGGCTTTTTATACAGGCAAAAGCCGTTGAAGATTGAAAATAGTTTAACCACATTTAATCCCCGGCAGAAGGAGAAGAAAAAATGAAAAAGTCACTCTTACTAACTATTGTTGCAACCCTGAGTATCTTCTGCCTGACTGCTGATGCCGGCATCGTGTATAGTTTCAAGCAAATCGCAGAAGAGGGCGATGGCCCTATTGAACTTGCCGATGGCGCCATCGGCGAAGCACAGTTATTTGTTGAGGTTATTGAACTAACTCCAAAACAGGTGATTTTCACTTTCACCAACACAGGGCCAGAGGCCTGCTCGATTGCGGACATTTATTTTGACGATGGTGCGCTATTGGGTATCGCCTCAATCGACGACTCCTGCCCCGGCGTTTCGTTCTCTCAATATGCAACTCCACACAATTTGCCGGGCGGACACACGCTAATACCGCCATTCGTAGCAACCGAAGGTTTCTCCGCTGACTCCGACCCGCCCGTGGAACATAACGGCATCAACCCGAACGAATGGCTGGGAATCACTTTTGACCTCAAATCCGGCAAGGCCTACGACGATGTGATAAACAATCTTAACTCTTGCGATCTTCGCATCGGCATCCACGTTCAGGGATACGCCAGCGGCGGCAGTGAGTCATTTGTCAATGTTCCTGAACCTGCCACTGTTACGATTCTCAGCGCCGGTTTAGGTATAGTTACCTTGCTGCGTAAACGCAGATAATGTAAAAGAACCTAAAGGATAAAACAGAAAAAGCCGTGAACATACATTCACGGTTTTTTTTGTTGGCTTTTCTGGTATAAAACGCAATCCTCATCGGATTTGAATTTCCGCTCTTCCCTTTACGGAAATAACAAGACATCTGTGTTCGCTGCAAAATCCCTTTCCCACAGGTTCGAAAGCAGACTCTTCACCGGATTTTCGAGCAGCTTTGCGTATCCTGACTTCGCCTGGTTCTTTCTCGACCCCTGAAACCAGGACATAGTAAGATTTGTCACCCCATCCATCCACCACAAATGTCACCGAATCTTTTTCCTGATGAATATTGCTTATTATGCACGGCGCATGGATAAACCCGCCTCGCTCATCCAGCCGCTTTACATCATATATTTTGCCTTTTCCATAGAGCTCCGCTAAATGTGCCTGCACTGTCCCCGGATTTATCGCAGGCCCTTCGCCTATCTGCTCCCTTAAACGGAAAGAGTCGGGAAGCAGCCCCTGCCGCTCTTTGTCCACCGAAGGCCACGACATCTGCAAGCCCGTTACCGTGATTCCCTTGGCAATCTTTTCCCAGGGCCCCTCGGGGTCGCACCCGCTCAATAAATGCAGCGCCGAACAGTAATCAAGCCCACACCACTGCACAGGCAGCCCAATCCACACCGGTGCCTGCCAGTTCGTTGCCCCAAGCACGGCTATCGTTGCATACGTTCCCACCCTGCCCGATGTCGGCGGGTAAAGATACACAAACGGCACTCCCGTCCACGCCCAGTACCGCGCCTGTTCGAGATACTTATTTTCACCTGAAATAATGTAGCCCAGCGTATAGGCCTTAACCATGTGCGCCGATGCCAGTATGTCCGGCGTGTGCAGCGGCACCTCCCAGGTTTGTGCCCCACGCGGCACAGTATCGGCATACAACGCGGTCTGTTTATCGAGCAATTCAATCGCTCTATCAATTAGTTTTTTATCCGCCGACAGCGCCGCACCTTCAAGAATCCTGACCACCTCTCGACCTGCGAAACCGTTGGCATGTTTTTCAAAGTGAGTTCTTGAGTAATCCGTGCCGCCCGGCGTGTATAGCTTCACACCATTCGGGTCAAAATTGCTAATCAGTCTCATCGCTTCGTTACGCCGATGCTGCACGAACTCACAGACATGCCCGAAAATAAAAGGCGCCGTCGAAGGTTGCGGGTGCGAAACACAGCTTGAGAAAGCCTGCTCCGGTGGTATCCGACCCAGCGCCTGGCGTTTTGCCCCGTCAAGTCTTTCACGCAATTTTGCATCCTCCGTATGATTTTCCAACCAGTCGATAAACATCGCGGCATCCGCCGCAGGACCGGCTGGAAAACTGCTGCCCCAAACCGCATGTCTGAAAAGACCGTTTTCATTTGCTTGTGAATCCAGCCAGCCGTGCGCAAGTAGGTTGACTGCCGCCCCGAATCCGCCCTCGAATTCAGGCACAGCAGGCAGTCCCTTCAAATCCACATATCGCTGCACTGCAGGGACAATTGTCTTACCCTTGCCGCCGATTATCAGCGCAGAAATTTTCAACGGCTTGTTCGCCTCGATTCTTAAAGACACACACCCACAAAAGTCATTTTCAAAACGATTCTCTCCCACAGCAGGCGCCGATAGCGCCATAACGTGCGCGCCAGAATTGTAAATCCTGTCCGGCGAATCGAAGGTTGCCGCCACTAACTTCGACGGCTCCCAGATTACCCCGATGAAATTACCGCTATGCGAAATCGCCATAAGAGGAAAGGTTATCTTGACCGGGTCAGGGACACGCCGGATATGCTCCGCCGTAGCTATATCCGCATCACTGCTGCTCGGCTCATCGCTAAGATACTCCACGCCCGCGAACAGACCTTGATATTTCCTTTCGCCGAATGTCCCGAGCCCGGGGAAAATCGTCAGCAAGGGCACATATACCACATCCCTGTCCTCGTTCACTCCGACTTCGGTCTCTACCGCAATTGTCCCTGCTTTCTCACCGGCTTTTACGCTTCTTTCGATTTCCCACCTTGCTCCTGCGCTATCCTTGATAGTTGCCTTACTTCTAAATTCACGTTTAGACCTGCTCTCAAATGTCACCTCAGCTTTCTTAAAGTCAAGCCATTCAACATGCCCATCGGCTAACAACCCGAGCAATTCGCACTCATAACCCGCAGCCATTTCCACACCATCTACTTTTATAGCGAAGTTTCCCCACCCACTTTTATAATGCTCAAACTCCAGCCCTGCTGATTTGACCGACCCTGCTATCCCTTTAGTTTTGTCAGGGGCTTTGGGCTTTTCCAGAGGTGGTGCAGCTATTTTGCCGAGGGTTTCTACATTAATGAAAGCAACTGTCGTTTCTCCCTCACCCCCACAGGGGTCGAGACGGAAGCGAGTCCCTGGACCTAACTTATCCAGAATGGTAAGGGCATATTCATGCCATTTGCCATCATTTTGGACATTAAACCGCACCGACTGTCTTTCGCTGAACTGCCTGCCGTAAAAGAGCTGTGCGTTTATATCCGCCGTTGACCTCATTCGGATATTTACTCTGGTAATTTCCGCGCCCGGCAAATCCGCCGCCGGTCCTTCTATCCACGGGTCCTCTCCCTTCGATTTGACAATCAATCCTTCCGGCGACGAAATCAGATTCTCCACCGTCTGATTTCCAACCCAGCCCTGTGTTCCTTTACTAAAGTCCCACTCTACCGCCGTTTTTCCAAAAACTTCTGGTGCAAACCCTGAAACCATCATAAAACCCAAAAGCACCCGCAACAATCTTCCTTTATCTCCAAAGCCGGTAATCGCCATAACAAACTCCTTTGATCCCCGAATCTGCCTTTAACGAATACAACGTTACCTTTTGAGCTTTCTACTATACGCCAAATCGCAAACCAACGCCAAAAATAAAAACCATAAACCACGAACCCCGCACCAATTGCTCCACTGGGCCGAGAGGATTTTGGGGTTCCGGGACCAGCCGCTCCCGAACGTTCAATTGGTGCGGGGTGAACTATAAACTAAAAACTCACGAGCCAATCTCGTATAATCATCCTTATGACCTTGACCGACAACATAAAACGCAAAGCGCTTGAATTGGGCTTCGACCTGGTCGGCGTAACGAATGCCTCCCCATTGGACGCCGGGCAGATGGAATTATTAGCCGACTGGTTAAAGGCCGGCTACGCAGCCAGGATGAACTATATGCACCGCAATCTCGAAAAACGCATCGACCCTGCTAAACTTTTGGAAAACGCACAATCGATTATCGTTGTAGGCCTGAACTACAAACCGCCGATGCCCTCGGTGTCATTGCGAGTCCCCGATGCCTCGCTTTTGCGAAGCAAAACGGCGGGGATGAAGCAATCTCATCCTGCCGCTCCGCAAGCACAGATGGGCAAAATAGCACAGTATGCCCAATATGAAGATTATCATTCGTTCATAAAAAATCGATTGCGCAAATTGTCCGACTTTCTTATTTCTATCGCGGGCAAAGACCTGCAGTTTAAGATTTGTGTCGATTCGGCCCCGCTGGCTGAAAGAGCATTTGCTGTTAGAGCAGGACTCGGCTTCATCGGCAAAAACCGTATGCTAATCAACCCCACATTTGGACCCCAGATATTCTTAGGCGAAATAATAATGCCACTTAAATTGCAAACCGACCAGCCCATTGCAGCCAACTGTTCTGACTGCGATAAGTGCATTGCCGCCTGTCCTACCGGGGCTTTGCGAGCCAATGGTTTCCTGGACGCCAGCAAGTGTATCAATTACTTGACAATCGAATACAAAGGCGAGGTCCCTCCCGACCTCGCCAAAAAAATTGGAGACCGCCTCTTCGGCTGCGATGATTGTGTCCTCGCCTGTCCCTATCAGCAAAATGCTCCTCCATACAGAAATAAGCAGTTCAAATTCTATAAGGATAGAGCAGAGCTTAATGTCGATGACGTCCTGAGTCTAAGCGAAGAATCATTCAAGGTCGGATTTGCCGATTCCGTCATAAAGCGTCTCGGCCTCGCAGGATTAAAAAGAAACGCCCAAATCTGCCGTGCAAATATGACCTGTCGTCCCCGTTGAAACCCTAATCCTACAGCCGGGCGGGGTCCTGCTGATAGAAAAACTTCAACTCTTCATACAATTCCCGGTGGAGTGTCTGTAAATCTTTAGGCCGTTCAAAGAAACATTCGGTAGCTACGGCGAAGAACTCGGCAGGATTGGTGGCGCCGTATTTATCCAGGAGGGTATCGCGATTGCTGCTAAGGTCTCGCCGCAGATTCTCGTAGTCTTTTTGCAGGATGCGTGCCCAGGCGATGTAGGTAGAGCGGTCTCGAAGGACCGGCGTGCTGTCACGTTTGCCGCCGGAGCTGTCGAGCTGGTGTGCGAATTCGTGGAAGACGACATTATGACCATCGTTGATGTCGGCGGCGCTTCGGCGGACATCATCCCAGGATAGAACCACCGAGCCGTGGTGCCACGACTCGCCCATACGGACGTCCTCGCCTTCAGCCACCACTCCGCCTCCCAGATATTCAGTCTTGCGGGCTACGTATGCCTGGGGATATACAAGTATGGAAGAAAGGCCGGGGTAATAATCGGTTTCGCGGTGCAGCAAAAGAATACAGGCCTGGGCCGCTATGGTAAGTGTTATCTCATCGGTAATTTGCAGGCCGCCGCAGCCCTCGAAACGCTTTTCGCCGATAAAAATAAGAATATGGCGTTTCAATTCTTCCTTGTCTTCTATGGGCAGGTGTCTATAAAACGGCACGTTCCTTTCGATAATCGCCAGCCACTCATAAGGAAACGGCTGGCTGGCCAGCCGATTTCGTCTCCATTTTTTAAATCCAAACATTTATTCGTAGCTCGTCGTGCGTATATCGTATTGCGTATGTGAGTAGATGAATATACAAGCCACGTCCATCGTGCCTCATCTATCGTCCATCGTCACACGTGACTCGTAACTTGTGAGTGGTGATTCAGACCCTCAATCACCAATCAATTAACTAACTCAAACTGACCGATTTTATTGTCATGCTGAGCCCCCGCTGCTTCGTTTTTGCGAAGCATCTGGCCGTAGCACAAGAAAAAACTATTTGTTCGATGGCCACATTCTTCGCTTCACTTCGTTTCGCTCAGAATGACAAGTTACTATGTTCTCTTACAAATAAAGGACTTATAATTACTGATGTCATCGTATCGGTCAGTTTGAGTTAATTGGTTAATTGGTTACTATAATCTTAAACTATCCTGGCTGCGAAAATCAAGAGAAAACGCTCTGGAACTGAGAATGCTCTGTAGAAAAGACCCACCGTCATTTCGACCGAAGCGTCCCCAAGGGACGCGAAGTGGAGAAATCCATTCAAAAACAGATTTCTCGACTTGGCTGCGGCTCGCTCTCCACAGGACACCTATCGGCGGAAATGACGTTCTGAACTCTTTTCCACAAAGCAAATCGAGAATTTACCCGCCGAAGGTGGGTATAAATTGCTTGCGATTTGAGTGGGGCGGCTTTAGAATGTTTCCTTTCAAATTATGAAGTGAGGAAAGTATGCTGGCACGGCTGCACAGTGTTGCACTTGAAGGGATTGAAGGGATAATCTGCGAGGTCGAAGTGGATGTCGCTCGCGGCGGATTCGAGAAGTCTATTATTGTCGGTCTGCCGGATGCGGCAGTGAAAGAAAGCACCGAGCGAGTAAAAAGCGCCATTATCAATTCCGGCTATAAGTATCCTAAAACCCAGTCGCTGGTAAATCTTGCCCCTGCGGATACCAAGAAAGAAGGTCCCGCATTTGATTTGCCGATTGCGCTGGGAATGTTGCTTGGCGAAGGCGTCTTCACAAGTCCGGTCCTGAAAGATTACATAATCGTCGGCGAACTTGCATTAGATGGCAGAGTCAGGCCCGTCAACGGTGTCCTGAGTATGGCTATGACGGCGGCGGCGAACGACTTTAAGGGCATAATCGTGCCGCTGGAAAACGCTCGGGAAGCTGCTGTTGTCAGTAACATCGAAGTATATGGGGTGGGTTCTCTCGCCCAGGTTGTGGGCTTTCTGACCGGTCAACTGGCTTTTGAAACCACTACTATTGATATTGAAGAGATTTTCAATAGTGAAAGTCAGTATGACATAGATTTCGCCGACGTGAAAAACCAGGAGAGCGTCAAGCGGGCACTAACCGTTGCTGCCGCCGGTGGGCACAATATCCTGATGATTGGCCCTCCGGGTGCAGGCAAAACTATGCTCGCACAACGATTGGCGACCATTCTGCCTCCTTTAAGTTTACAGGAGTCACTTGAGACAACCCGCATATATTCCTCACTCGGTTTGTTAGGCAAAGGCAGAGCTTTGTTGGCTACGCGGCCGGTTCGTATGCCGCATCACACGGCCAGCGGCCCTGCTCTTGTCGGAGGCGGCACAAACGCAAGGCCCGGAGAATTGTCACTGGCTCATCATGGGATTTTATTTCTCGATGAGTTTGCCGAGTTTCCGCGGCATATTTTAGAGATGATTCGCCAGCCGTTGGAGGACGGCGCCGTAACTGTCGCTCGCGCCAAACGGACTGTCACCTACCCTGCCGAATTTATGCTCGTATCCGCTCTCAATCCCTGTCCGTGTGGTTACTTCGGCACCGATGCAAGAAGATGCAGATGCACGCCGAATCAAATCGAGCGATACCTGTCAAAAATATCCGGCCCTCTGGTGGATAGAATCGACATCCACGTTGAGGCGCCTGCGATAACTTTCACGAAATTGCGCTCGAGAGCAGGCCAGCTCGACTCTGCTACGATGAGGCAGGATGTCACAAGGGGCAGGGACATTCAGGCCAGGCGATTCGGCGACGGGGCAGCGATGACCAACGCAAGAATGACCCACAAACAAGTTGAGAAGTTCTGCAAGTTTGATTCCGCCGGCGAAATGCTCCTTAAGCAGGCGATGACCGAATTTGGCCTAAGCGCCCGCGCCCATGATAAAATCTGCAAAGTCGCCCGAACCATCGCCGACTTGGCAGGCGATGAAAACATTCAGCCCGAACACCTCGCTGAAGCCATAAGTTATCGCAAGCTCGACCGAAAGTTATAATGAATGTCACTTAATGTGTTTTGACGTCATAGCAGAAAAGCACGTTTGCATGGCGGATATAGAGCCTGCCACCGCAGATGACCGGGTGCGGCCAGCCCTCGCCGCTCATACCCTCGCGTTTTGGCAGCTTAAAAGTGCTTTTGAGATTGTATTTCCCAGGGTTGGCCTCTATCAAGGCCACAACGTCGTTCTGATAGCGGAAATACAAATGTCCGTCCGCGTATGCTACCCCTGCTGACCCGCCGCCGGGTTGATTCTCCTGCCACATCACTTTGCCGCTTTTGATTTCAATGCACGTTGGCTTACCCTGGCCGTGACCGTGCCCGCCATAGAGATACTCACCAACACGCACAAATCCTCCGTGATGATTTTGAAAAGTAGAGGCGTCGAGAAAATAAACCTCTTGTGCTTTGATGCCGTCGCCTGCACTGACCAGTTTCAATAGTGCGCTGCCGGTGCCGTAAGCGGTAGAGCAGAATACATATTCTCCGTAAATGACAGGGGTCGGAATATTAGCAGTCTTGTTTGCTATTCTGTTGTATCCCCACAAAAACCTGCCGTCTTTTGCAGCAACACCAATCAGCCCCTTATTTGTCAACTGTATGTACTGCCGCACGCCTGCGTCGAAGATTACGATGGATGAATACCCCGCCTCGTCCTGGCCGTTTGGGCCGATGTCCGGCATAGAACTTTTCCAGATAACTTCGCCGGTCTTTTTGTTCAGCGCGACCATCACGGCATCCCGTCCCCCTGGTGTGCACAGTAGTTTCTCTCCATCGACCAGCGGTGATTCGCTGTATTTCCAGCCCGGGTTTTTTCCGCCGAAGTCGCTTTGCAGATTTTTTCGCCAGCGAAGTTGGCTGCTGTTTGCGTCCGCGCATACTATGTCGCCGCTTGTGCCTGTTGCATAGACATAACCATCATCAACGGTCGGCGTGCATCGCGGCCCGTCATCATGTGGTGGCCCGATGTATGCAGCCCATAGTTCCTTCCGCGTTGCCAGGTCGAAAGCGATAACAAACTGGGCTTTTCCGGGATGTTTCGGGTCTGTGCCGGTGCGGTCGCCCATTGTGTAGAGCTTACCATTGCTTATGGAGACACTTGAATATCCTGTCCCGAGGCCTGTGATTTCCCACAAAAGCTTTGGTCCACCTTCAGGCCAGTTCCTTAGCAGACCGCTCTCGGTGGATACGCCGTCGCGATTAGGGCCGCGCCATTGCGGCCATTCACCAAACGATTCCTCATTAGCTAATGCCGTTGAAACTGTCGCGACAACTGCCAAAACCAAACCCAGTCGTGTACCTGCTGCAAACATACAACTTTTCCTTTCTCAAAACAAACTCTACCATCCGGCCAAAACGCCCGACTTTTTAGCGGCTTATGATACCAAATCTTTGCTTAAAATAATATCATTTAGTATGGGGTTATTTTGTTTGCAGACACAGAATGTAGATACGAAATCTATTTGCGGGGCAGACAAATCGTTACGGTCGTTCCACTGCCCGGCTCGCTTTCGATGTTTAACAGGCCCTCGTTTAATTGTAGAAATCTGGCGGTGTAAGCAAGACCCATCCCGCGTTTTCGTCCGGCTGGCTTAACCGAGAAAAATGGCTGTGTCGCCTTCCGGAGGGTCTCTGCGTCTATTCCGCAGCCGAGGTCTTTGACCTGCAATTTCACAAAATTGCCGGATGTCTCGGCAGTAATCTTTATCGGCCCCAGCTCACCGCTGTAGGATTCGACGGCGTTGGCGATAACGTTTGCAATTGCCGACACTATCTGTCCTGAATCCACGAAGACATTTTCCACATCCTCAGCAATTTCGATTTGCACATTGATGTGCTCTGCACCCGTCTTTTGCTTGGTCAGTTGTATAGCTTCATCGAGAATCTGCCTTGTATCTGTGGGGGCACGCCTCGGCTGCGGCGGCTCAGCAAAGCTCATCAGGTCCTCAATGATTGCGGACGCTTCTCTGGCATTCTCCTGAATCTGTTTGAGAGATTCCTTTTTTTGCTGGTCCGTCTCAGCATTGGCTAACAATTGCGCCCGGCCGGATATTACCGACAGCGGATTATTTAGCTCATGTGCGGCGCCGGCTGCTATATCAGCTAAAGCGGTAAGGGAATCAACCGTCGGGACAATCTGTGGCGGCGTCTTCGCGGGTTTTGAAATAAGCCGGACAAACTGCTCGGCAAAATGCTGCTGTTTGTCCCACGCAAGAGCAATATCTAAAACAACGCCGGCAATCGAAGCTGATGTCCTCAAACTTTCTTCAAACAACTGTGCATCAGCAGGCCAATGAAGCTCAAAGGCAATTGCACCGACTACTTTGCTGCCGGAAAGCAGCGGCACTAATTTAGTGCGGTCAGGGTCAAAGTCAACATCTAATTGTTCAAACAGCCGGTCGATATAATTACGGGCATCTAAAATTGCAAAACCGCTCGTTAGAGCTTCCGGGACAGCCGGCATTCCCTCAGGGACATTCAGTGAAACAATTTTGCTTTGTGATAACCTTTCTACAACGACGGCCTCAAGCGTTTGCGAACCGGCCGGTGGAGCTAAGTATAGACATACTGTTCCTGTTTGGTAGAACTTCTGCCAGCGAACGGCTAAGTCTTCTGCGATATCGATTGCCGTGCTGTTTGCATTTATACCCAATAGAAAATCCACTATGAAATTAAAATGACTCGAATCGCTTTGTAACTGCCGATTTTCAAGCGACAGCTTCGTGTTGTCCCGGGCCAACCGGGCGGCAGCAGTGCCAATAACATCACAATAAGTCTCCATCGGATTTGGTAAATCCAGACCCAGAATCTTAGATTTTTCACTCACAAGCTCGGGCAGAATCCGGCGAATCTGCCGCAATTGCTGGTCGCTTATTGCAAGCACCTGCATCGTTGTGCCGGCCGGCTCGGGCACATCGAAACTGCCGGATTGGCCAATGCCGGACTGCCTCGCTATGCAGTCGGCCAATTGCACAACCGCAGCGATGCTCGCATCAGGCATATTTTCACAAATCGCCCCCGTGTCACTGTGATGGAGCCAGATGGCAAGGGTGATTTCGTCCGGCAACTGCCATTTCTGTGCCAGATGTTTGCCGAAAATTGTATGGTCGGCCCCCAGATATTTTTGCTCGACATCGCACAAACAGGATTTTGTTGACTTCGCCTCCTCGATAATGCGGGTAAAACTTTTCGGCATCGTTTCTTTGAGTGCAAGTTTCCCAATATCGTGCAGCAGACCCGCATAGTAAGCTATATGAGAATCCACTTGAGCCGATACAACTTCGGCAAGCTCCTTTGCACAGCAGGCAACTGCAAGATTGTGTAGTAAAAGCTCTTTTCCAGGCAGGATGCCATTGCTGTCGGGGCCATTATCGAAGTCGAAAGGCCGCAGGACTTTGACCGATAAGAGAGCATCGCGGACCTCCTGTGCGGGCAGTTTATCAAGAGCGCGGCGAAGCGAAAATCCTCCATCCAATAAATTTGCACCCTGTCGGGCGATAAGCGAAAGAATCTTTGCGGTAAGGGCCGGGTCCGACTCAATAATATCTGCTACTGCTGATGGGGAAAATTGCGGCTGCGCAATCTTGGCTAAAAATTGTGCCGCAACGCAGGGCAGAGTCGAAAGTGATTCAAGTTGACCAATAGCAAGCTCTACCTGGCGGACCCGCCATACGTCTGGCGGATTTGTATCAGCAATTTCTTCCGGCATCGTAGGGAACCTTTTCTTTCGGCATCGAGATTACGCATTATATTTTTGCAAGCTGATGACCCCCGAATTGTCGAGGTTCTTGCGGGCTATTTATGCGCGACTATCCCGGCTCATTACGGGTGGACACCACCTCTTTATCTTATCTTCAGCGCAGCGGTAATTTTGTCAATAAGTTCGGTGGTGTTAAACGGTTTTTTTACAAAGCCCTCGGCGCCAGATTTAAGCAACTGGTCGATTTCATCCTGTTTTACGACGCCACTAACGATAATAATTTTGATGTTCTCGAACTCAGGATTTCTTCTTATCGTCTGGCAGACCACGTTGCCGTTGACATCAGGCAGCATATAATCCAGCAGAATCAGGTCGGGCCGGAATCGCTGCGTTGCTATCCCCGCCTCATAACCGCTGGATGCAGTTTTGACGTCGAACTTCCCATCGCGAGTGAGGACATCGACTATAAGCTCGACAATTTCGGGGTCGTCATCGACGACCAGAATTTTTCTTTTGCCGGATTCGAGGGCATCGAGGGGGATACTATTGTCCCGCATAAACTTGACTAAACTCTGGCGTGGAATCCTGCGGAATTTTGAGCCGGGAACACGAAACCCCTCCAGCCGACCGGCATCGAAGCAGCGGATAATCGTTTGCTGGCTCACCCTGCAAATCTCGGCTGCCTCGCCAGTGGTAAATAAATCCTTCATTTTATCCATCCTTCTTCTTTAACCAAATCCTTTTGAAAGAAGCCCCCGCCAATTATCTTTTTGGCCTAATTTAACCAGACGACTTTGAAATTGTCAAGGATAAAAATGCCGGAAAAATGAGTTTTTTGCACTGAGAGAGCAAATATTATAAGCCATTTGTTAGATTCGCACGTATCTCGTGCTGGTGTGTGAAGTTAGATTATTTAGTGGAGATAGGGCAGGTCAGGGAAACTGAACCAAAAACGCAAAACTAAATCCGCCTATGGCGGATAAAAGCTCAAAACTTTCGATTTTTGCACTGTGGCTTTACGCTTTCAGTTTTAACCTTTACCCCGTTGGAAAAAAAGCCCTGCCTTTTAGGCGGGGTAAAAATATTATAGCGATGGTGGGATTAAAACCCCACCCGAACTTTCTAACGGGGTTTATACTCCTGCCCCAAACGCTCATACCACGCCGAAAGGCAATGGAATGTTTGCTGCCGTGAGCCGCGAATCATCCGGACTTGCGTCTTCGGCCTAAATTGAGGAAAGGCACTCGTTGCTTTACGCACTACGAGCTAAGCCTTGCCCCAGCGGCGCAGAGCTTCCAGACATTTTTCTATGCTGACAAGCGGCGGATAGGCGTCGCTCTCGTACTCAACTATGTACCATTGGGTTCCGCCGGTTGTTTCGCACAGCTTAAAGATTTCCTGCCACGGCAGTTCGTCATCACCAATAACGGCATTGGGCTTGGCTTTCGAAAAAGGCTTGATGTGGACGGTTGCGGCCCGGCCGGGGTAACGCCTCAGAAACACCACAGGGTCGCCGCCACCTATCATCGCGTTGCCGGTATCAACTTGCATTACGACCCGCTTATTGGTGTTGCCGAAAAATATATCCCACGGCAGTTCGCCCTCCACAGGTGTGAACTCGATGTCGTGATTGTGGTAGCCGACAACCATACCGTATGGCTTTACCTTTTCCGAAAGCTCATTGAATAGCTGTGCCGTTTTCTTCCACTCTGCATGTGTGGTTCGATACTGCTCGTGCAGCCACGAGACAATAAGGTATTTATTGCTGATGGTTTGATTGAATTCGATTGTTTTTTGAAGTTGGTCGCCCAGAAGGGTATCGATTCCGGTGTGCGTACCGCAGCATTTCAGGCCAACACCATCCAGAAGTTTCTTTAAAGTTTTTGCGTCCCTGCCATAGTAGCCTGCGAATTCGACCCCTTTGTAACCCATTTTTGCGACCGCCTTGATGGTGCCTGGCAGGTCTTTCTCACATTCGGTGCGGACGGAATAAAGCTGCACGCCGATGGGTATCCGTCTTTTGCCTGCTGCTCTCTCCGTAAGCTCTGTCGCGGTCTTACAGCCGCCAAACGTCGCAAGCACGCCTACAGCACCGAGTTTTAAGAATTCGCGTTTGGTAAGCAATTGATTCTCCATAATGTCACCTCGCCCAATCTAATATTTCGTATTGCCTCATACGTATTGCGATAACCCGCCGTAAAACGGCGGGCGAACTACTAACTAACGACACCCCTAACTGTCTAACTGTTTCACCGTCTCACCGTATCTTCCGGCTTTTCCCCGTGCGGTGCGATACAGCCAGTAGCCAACCCCCACCAGTAAAATTATTCCCGGCCAAGCCCCAACCGGCTCCTTCAATAGTGCCAGCGGGGTCTTTTTGCCGCTGATAACAATTGGTATGGCCAGCATAATACCGAGCAATGCTTCGCCAGTAATCAAACCCGATGCGAACAGCAACCCGCGCCTGTTCGATGACTCAACAGCGTTCTTGTCTGCGTTTTTTCTCTGGTGATATAGTTGAGTAAGTTGGTGAATTATTCCGCCTGCGAAGATAGGCACCGACAACTCAAAAGGCAGGTAAATTCCTATCATTACCGCCAGGACCGGTGTGCGAAACGAACCACCTCGGCGAACCAGATACATATCGAGGACTATCACCGCTATGGCCAATCCCATTCCCAACCATACAAACTTCCACGGCAGTCCTCCCTCGAACACACCTTTGGAAACAGATGCGATGAGGTTCGCCTGTGCTGCAATGAGCGGATTTTCCTTTGCCGATTCGTGCCCTTTGAACCCATAAGCATTTAGCAGTAACGTCAGGACTGGCGCCATCACGAACGCAGCCGAAACTGTGCCGACCATCTCCATTACCTGCTGTTTCCAGGGTGTGGCTCCTACGATGTAGCCCGTTTTGAGGTCCTGCAAAACATCGCCGGATATTGCAGCTGCACAGCATACCACGGCGCCGATGATTATTGCTGCTGGTGGTCCATTCTTTGCGCCGGCTCCCATCAGCAGCAAAAGCAAAACAGACGAAACCACCAGCGTTGCTATTGTCATTCCTGATATTGGGTTGTTTGATGAGCCGACCAGCCCTGCCATATACCCGGCAACCGCCGAGAACAAAAAACCCGTTATCAGCATTATTATGGCCATCGGCAGCGAAATACTTATCTTGGCCACGAACGTCTCATACAACAAGAATAACGGCACAACCGAAACGATTATAAGGAATAGGACCCATTTCATCGGGATATCCTTTTCAGTCCTTGCAAGCATGACCTCCTGACCTGGTATTTTCCGGTAGGCCTTTAGCCCGCTCCTGATGCCGCGAATTAGAGACGACCGCACGTTGACAATAGTCCACAGTCCGCCTACCAGCATCCCTCCAACGCCGATGTAGCGGGTCTTCGCCGACCATATCTGGTTTGCCCAATCCACCGCCGGTAATGCCACCCCATCGGTTGTCGGCCAGTCCTGCAATGCCGCACAAATTGGTATCGCAATAAGCCAATTGAGAAGCCCTCCCAGGAAAATCAGCACGGCGATGTTTAGACCAACAATGTACCCTACCGACAATAACGCCGGACTAAGGTTTGACCCAAAATATGCTATTGTTCCGCCAACACCTTTTGCCACCTCAACTGTTTCTGTCCATATTCGAAGTCCCGCAGCTCCAAGCTTGAACAGCCCTCCTGCAACCGCTGCCCCAGCAATATATTTGATATCCGAACCGCCACGCTCGCCTGATTTCAAAACCTCCGCTGTCGCTATTCCCTCGGGAAACTTGAGCTTTTCTTCCACAATCAGAGCTCGCCTTATTGGAATAGTAAACAGTGTACCCAAAAGGCCTCCAAAGAGCGCTATCACCGTCACCCATATAAAATCGAACTGCTTCCAGTAGTTCATAATAACCAGGGCGGGCATAGTAAAAATCACCCCGGCAGCCAATGACTCACCTGCAGACGCTGCAGTCTGCACAATATTGTTCTCGAGAATGTTGCTCCGCTTAAATAACCTCAGCACCCCCATAGATACCACCGCCGCCGGTATTGATGCGCACACCGTCATCCCCGCAAACAGGCCCATATAGGCATTCGCGGCTGCGAGTATCACCGAGAGCACCACCCCTAAGATAAAGGCCTTGACCGTAATCTCCGGCAGAAACCGTTCCTTCGAATCCATAAAAATCCCTTTTTATAGCGTGCAGAGTATAGCGTTTAGCATATAGATGGTTTTTATTTACTTATGCTCTTATGCACCTGTGCTCTTTAGTTTTGTGTCTTTACAAACTGAGTGACAAAATATTTCGGCGTTAATGGTTCCCCGGTTGCCTGTTCAATCATTCTGTTCCAGTGATACACTGCTCCGGGTTCAAAGACTTTTTTAGTCAGAAACTCGCCGACCTTTTTCTGGCCAACATAACCAACCTTTTTATCCGATTGAAGCTTCAGGACGGAACTTGTGATATGGTGATGCAGCTGGGATGCCAGCAATTCACCTAACATATAATTGTGGTAGTAACAGGGTGCAATGGTGAAATGAATCTTGGCGGCCCAATCCGGCTCGTTGCGAGCCGGTGGTTTCTTGACAAACTGATATTTCTCAACCATTTGCCACCACAGAGAATTAAGGTCCTGGTCGGGATTTGCGTAAAGCTGTTTCTCAAAATCGTACATAACCATATCCCAGCGGGCAAAAATGATTTGCTTAAGCTGTGCATACTTATCGCTTACCTTTTCAATTTCCGTCCGTTGCTGGTCCGACAACCCCAGCATTTGCTGCATCCAGACAGGATTACGGCTGAGGCGTCCGAAAAACATAGCTATGGCCTCCGTCGTAAAAATGTGGGCTGGCTCTCTCAGCAGAAACGGCGATTGCAGGTCGTGGTTCTTATCATAAACCGCGTGGCCCAGCTCGTGCAGCATCGTCTCCATCCAGTATTCATTATTTTTGATATTGCACAGAACTCGCACGTCACCTTGCCGGTCTATGTCCGTGCAAAAAGCATGGGGATTTTTACCCTCACGCTCATAAAGGTCGGACCTCTGGAGGATAGAATCCACGGGTAAGCCGATACCGGTGTAAAATGCTGTTGCCAATTGCTTGACATCCTTATCTTTGTAATAAGCGTCCAAATCAAGCTGATAAACAAGCGGACTTTCCTGGAAGAATGGGTCGTGGTAGTGCCACGGCATAAGCTCGGCAACCGGGACGCCGTATTTAGCCGCTAAAATCTGGTCCAGCTCGGCCTTTAACCAGGCAAAGGGCTTGTTAGTCAATTCGTAGAGTTCATCAAAAATCTTATCCAGCTCTTTGACGTCCTGTTCCGCCGTCGTCAGGGAAAGAGTATGATAATTATCGAACCCGAGTTTTCTGGCGGCCTGGTTTCGCAGCTTCACAAGTTTCACCAGGTCAGCCGCAACGGCTGCTCCTACCTGTTTGCTGGCCAGCCACGCCTGCTCTCTCTTGTTCGAATCCGTCTCTATCTTCAGGATTTCCTTAATCTCGTTATCCGTAACTTTTTTACCCTCAATGCTGCCGCGGAAAGTGCTGAACTTTCTTTCAATTTCTATGCTCAAATCGACTATCGACTTAAGAAGCTCCGGCTCTATCTGGTTCTCCAGGTAGCCGTTATATAAAAGCTCCAATTGTCGAGCCAATTTCGCATCTTTTACCTCTCCGGATTCTTTTGTTTCCTTAAGAAACGCAAACTCCTGCGGATTGCTATAGACCTGGCGAAGCTCCAGCGTCAACTTACCGACTCTGTTGTAGTCCTCCGGCTTACCTGAAGTTGCGGCATCCCAGTAAGCAAGATTGGCCGCTTTCTCCATTGGCTCGATTTTTTCGACGTGTGCTGTAATGAACTTTTCCAACTGTTTCTCCTTCTCCTTTGTCTGGCCCGTCGGCACGGCTTTGCTGGGTCGCAGCGCACAGCCCAAAACAATTATGGCTACTGTCATCACCGCAACGATAGTTGACACGGCTTTCATAGTCCACACACCTTTCTAACCACGAATTTTTGATTCATCAGTCTTATGTTTTACGCTTTCATCCGCCTGCGGCGGGTTAAGTTTTCAGCTTTACTCTACTCTATCCGACCGGTCCGGATAAGGAGGTTTTCGAGGTTTCCGTGGCGGCTGTTTTTCGAGCATATTGAGAATTACCTCTATGGCCTTTTCAAGCTGCGGGTCTCTGCCCGCAACCATCTCGTGCGGAGCATTCTCAATTCTGTAATCGGGGTCCACGCCGTAACCTTCAACCTCCCAGTTGCCTTCTGTGTTCCAGAAACCAAATGTTGGCGCCGTGACAAAGCCGCCGTCGATAAGTTGCGGGTTGCCGCTGACGCCTATCAGGCCGCCCCACGTTCTTGTGCCGACAAGCAGCCCAAGCCCCGCCTTACGGAAATAGTAAGGGAACGCGTCTCCACCTGGGCCAGACCAGCCGTTTATCAACATAACTTTGGGTCCTGTATGCGATACAAGTGGCGTCTGCCAATCGCGATGGTCGCGGCGCGCCCAGTAATTATAGACCGGGCGGTTGAGCAATTCAATGAAACGGTCCGGAAGCTGGCCGCCGCTGTTGAATCGCTCGTCAATAATCAGGGCCTCTTTGTCCCGCTGCGGCGTGAATTGGCGGACCAACTCATTCTGTCCGTTTCTGCCGGTATCAGGAACATAGATATATCCCACCCTGTTGCTGGTTGCTTCCTGTACCTTGAGTCGATTGCTCTCAATCCAGGCAAGATTGCGGAGGCGGAAATCGCTGGAGGCCGGCTCGACAACTACCTGGCGGGCCCGGCATGGGTCTGCCGGACTTATACCAGGTTTTGAACTGATTGTCAGCGTTACTACCTCACCTGCCAGGCCCTGGAAGGATGCCCAGGGGTCTTCGGAGGTATCTGGCTTTTGTCCGTTGACCGCCAGCAGATAATCTCCTTCGTTCACATCCACCCCCGGCTGGCGCAGCGGTGAACGCACCTCAGCATCCCAGTTAGCTCCCTGGTAAATCTTGCTGATTCGATAAGCATTATTTTTCCTGTCCAGCTCAAAATCGCAACCTAAAAGCCCTACGGAAATCCGCTGGGCTTCTTCCAGGTCGCCGCCGCCGACGTATGTGTGTGAGGCGTTCAGCTCGGCAATCATTTCGCCGATAACGTAATTTAAGTCCCCGCGATCCACAACGTATGGCAGCAGCATTTCATACCGCTTTTTGATTGCCTTCCAGTCCAGTCCGTGCATATTGGGGTCATAAAAGTAATCACGCTCGATTCGCCAGGCCTCGTTGAAAATCTGCTGCCATTCCTCGCAGGGGTTAATCCAGGCCTTGAGTCTGTCGGCTGCAATCTTGCCGTCACCAACTTCTTTGCCTTCAGCTAAGTCAATTATACCGTATGTTGATTTACTTTTGTATATGACTTTCTTGCCGTCGGCGGAAAGGTCGAAACTATCGATATCGGAGATAACTATCTTTTCTTCTCGCTCCTCCATATCGTAATACAACACCGTGCCGGACGGCTCATCCGGCTTGACCGCCCCGGCGGGCAGATATCGACAGAAAACCAGTTTGCCCTTCACTGCGTGCAATGACCTCAGACTCCCCGCATCAATAGGAAGTTTGACGACCCTCTGCTCAAAACCGTTAAAGTCGATAATAACCGGCTCAGGTTTCTTTTTGTCTTTGTCCTCTTCCTCAGCAATTCCCACTGCGTTGACATCTTTTCCTCCGATGTCGTTCTGGTCCTTACGTCTATCCGCCTGTTCTCCCTCTGGATAGTTTTGATTTTTTACTTTTGACTTTTTACTTTTAACTTCTTTACCTGCCTGCTCTTCGTCGCTGCGTGGGGCAATCGGGGAAGCAAGACCCGTGCGCAGAGTTGCCGCGTAAATCTCGCCGGAATTGGGATAAATCCAGGTCGAATCCATATCACCATAGACAGGCGTAAAGGAGCGGTTGGAGCACAAGAATAGGTACTTGCCTTCCAGGTCAAAAACCGGGTCGGTGTCACTGTAATAATTGCTGGTAACCTGCCGCGTTTTATGTTCGGCTGTATCGTAAATCATAATGGCGCTATTGGAATTGGTCATATTCTTCGAATAAGCCAGCCACCTGCTGTCCGGCGACCAGCAGTATGATGCCATTGTTGACCATTCATCTTTATCAACCAATTCCGGCGAACCAGCTTCGATGTCAACGATAAAAAGGGAGCGGTTTTATCACTGAATGCGATTTTTTTACTGTCCGGGGACCATACGGGCCGATACCGGAACGCTGAGCCATTGGTAGTAATTTGCTTTTCAGTGCCGGTGGCATCGCCGGAACGTATGTATAGTTCATATTCGCCGGTGCGGTCGGACAAGTAAGCTACATACTTACCGTCCGGGGACCAGGCAGGAAACCGTTCCGCCACGGATGAGGTATTGGTCAGATTTCGGACGCTGCCGTATTTCTGCGGCACCGTAAAGATTTCGCCGCGGGCCTCGAACAATGCCCGTTTGCCGCTCGGTGACAGTGAAAAATTCTGGATGTATCTTGATACGTCCTTCAGCTTGGTCCGAACTTCAGGCAAATCTGCCGGCACCTGTATGGAGACCGGCTGTGAAATTTCAGTTGCCAAATCCAGTAAATGCAGCTTGCCGCCATTTTCAAATATGATGGCGTCAGGTCCAATGCTCGGCCATTTCACATCATATTCAATAAACTTTGTTATCTGTCGTGTTTTTCTGGGTAGGGCGGAGCTATCCGCCGGCTCAAGCCCGCCTTCGGCGGCTATGTCGAGCACCCAGATATTGAGCTTCTTGTGCTCGTCACGGTCGGATAGAAAGTATATAGTGTTCTTATGCCACATCGGAACCGCATCGGTGCCTTCGAAGTCTGTAAGTTTTTCCGAAGTGTTTTTGGCGAAGTCATACAGCCATAAATCGCTGGCCATTCCCCCGCGGTAGCGCTTCCAGGTCCGAAATTCCGTGGAAATAACCTGAAAAACCATCCGATTGCCATCCGGGCTGAAAGTTGCCAGCTCACCATAAGCTAAAGGCAGCGTCTCCGGCAGCCCGCCGTCAACAGATTGCTTGAAGAAGCGATTGAAGCGATATGAGGGACTTAGCATCTGCGAACGATAGAGAATATGCTTTCCGTCCGGATACCATTCCACGACCAAATCGGCATCGGGATGATGTGTCAGGCGCTTGGGTGTGCCGCCGTCCACAGGCATTACATAGACGTCTGTATTGCCGTCATAGTTGCCGCTGAAAGCGATGGTTCGGCCATCCGGGGAGAACTTGGGAAATAGTTCCTGTCCATTCGGCGAGCTTAACCTGCGTGCCAGCCCGCCCTCTTTGGGGACAATCCAGAGGTCTCCGGCATAAACAAAGACGATTTTGTCCGCGCTTACATCCGGGAACCGCAGCATACGTGCGTCCGGCATTTCAACGGGGGCTTGCCCACCGGACATCTGGCGGGCTGACTGTGCAACGGCAAACGGAATAGACAGATTTAATAAAACTGCAACGACCGGTAACAAACGTCTCATAATAGTTGCCTTACCTTTCATCAAAGCAATCTCTTTTGTAGAATGTTAGCAACTATAAATATCGGAATCAAGAAGGTTTTGAATAACCTTCAGCCATATTTATTTTTTACGCTCTTTGCATTTGTGCTTTGATGTCGAGAGGTAATGCGTGTAGTATATGACGTTAGTAAGTCCGGGTCGGGCAACGGATAGAACGGCTTGCCGGCAAATAAAATTACACAAGCTGCTTATGGCTAAAAGCAAATACCTGACAGCACCGCTCCCATCGGAAAAGATGCCTGCAGGCATCCCCTACATTCTCACCAACGAAGCAGCCGAGCGTTTCAGCTTCTACGGAATGAGTTCCATTCTCATTATGTTTATGACAGGACACCTGATGGGACGCTCCGGTTCGCTCGATGTGATGGGTAATGAGGAAAGCAAGGCTTACTTTCACCTATTCAATTCCGCTGTGTATTTTACACCTCTTTTGGGCGCACTAATCTCCGACGTCTGGCTGGCCAAATTCAGAACTGTTTTCTATTTCTCGCTGCTCTACTGCCTCGGCTTTTTTGTTCTTGTGCTTGATGTAACACGTCTTGGACTGGCTGTGGGTCTGGTCCTTATCGCAATCGGCTCAGGAATAATCAAGCCCTGTGTCTCGGCAAACGTCGGCGACCAGTTTGGACAAACCAATAAGCACCTGATTGAAAAAGTCTATAGTTGGTTTTACTTCTCGATAAACTTGGGGGCGGCCATCTCAATGTTCCTTTGTCCCTGGCTGCTCGACCGTTACGGTCCGCGGGCGGGGTTCGGCATCCCTGCTGTGCTTATGGTGTTTGCCACTATCACCTTCCGGCTCGGAAAACGGAAGTTTGTTCATATACCCGCTGGCGGCTTTGATTCCGTCAGAAAAACTTTCGACAGAGAAGGAATCAAATTGCTGGCCCGGCTCTGCGTGATATATGTATTCGTCGCAATGTTCTTTGCGCTTTTCTACCAATCACAATCCGCATGGGTTCTGCAGGCAAAAAATATGAACCTGACGTGGCTGGGAATCACCTGGAAACCCGCCCAGTTGCAATTTGTAAATCCGGCTCTGGTTTTGGTTCTTATTCCCGCGTTCACCTATTGTTTCTATCCGGCAATAAACAAGATATTCACTTTGACGTCGCTTCGCAAAATCGCCATCGGTATGTTTGTAACATCTTTATCCTTTGTGGTTTGTGGCTGGGTTGAAACGCAGATTGTGGCCGGTGCCAAACCCAGTATCGCCTGGCAGTTCCTCGCATACATAATTCTAACCGCCGCTGAGATAATGGTCTCGATTACCTGTCTGGAATTTTCATACACGCAGGCCCCCAAAAAAATGAAATCCTTCATTATGGCCTTGTTCCTGCTGTCAATTTCCCTCGGCAACGCATTCACTGCTGTAGTCAATAAGGTTATCCAAAACCCGGATGGCTCGAGCAAACTCCCCGGCGCAAACTACTACTGGTTCTTCACAATTGCAATGTTAGTGACAGCGGCGCTATTTATCCCTGTCGCTATGCGCTATCGGGCACAAAGCTACATCCAGGACGAAGCACCCACGGAATCTACCGAGTAGGTCCCCCCGGCTTAAGCAGCATCTCTCGCACTACAATCTTCATCGGGCCAAACTCCACTCCAGGGTGCACTTGAAAACCAATCTTGCCCGAATCGGTCGTCTTGTCGCGCACATCCGCTACCTGTTTGCCGTTGAGCCATATCTGAATGTGGTCTCCCTCTGCCTGGATCTTTATCGTGTTCCACCCATCGCGGTTGACAAGTGTTTTGTCTTTGTTCATTGCCAAAAACATCTTGCCGGGACAGTAGAGCGTCCCCGAATAGCATTCGGGGTCCTTGTATTCGAGGATGTCGGCCTGGTAGGCCTTTTCAGGCGTTTGATAGCGGAACCATACGCCGCTGTTACAGGGCCACTCGACGCGGTAGGTAACTTCCAATAAGAAATCCTTGTATGTATTCTTCGTGAACAGGTCACCGGGTGCGTTATTTTCGCCCTGTGTTCCGATGATAGCGCCGTCTTTTACAACCCACTTAGCCCCGCCGTCTGCCTCCCAGCCGGCGAGGTCCTTGCCATTAAATAGTTTTAAGAACCCCGTTTTGGTTCCGGCTGCACCTTTTTCCTCTCTGACGGCCTTTTCACAACCGCCTGATAACATTAATGCCGCCATACATACACAAGTTATGAATCTCCGTAACATAGTTTTCTCCTTCTTGCCTTACTTTACAGTTAAACTGATATTTTCTAAACAACCTCTGCCAGTGGTTCTAATTCTACCATATATCTGCTGTCCGTGCTTTGGCATCCGGCATCGGCGGAAGTTGCGCACTTGGGGTCGGCTCATACCAGAATGTTGCGCACGACCAGTCGTCTTGCGTCTCTGCCAGACCGCCCTTCCAGACAATCTGCTGGATTGTGATGCGGCAATCCTTGCGCCAGACAACCGGGTCCGGCAGATGCCAGCGATACATCGACACAAAGTTCTTTTCGGTCAGACTACAGCCATTATAGAAATACGGCGTTTGCTGCATTCCGTAGGACAGGCACACATAATCCTCGCTTCCCGTGCCGCATATAGTCGGAAAGTCCGTGTCACCATCCATATAAATCTTGATTTCGCCTTCGCCCCACCACTGCTCCGGATGGGTGTTGCGTATGCCGATAACCGCGCCGATATAACGGCCTTTGTTTTTTCGCTCCGGCAGCAGAACAAAATCCTGTTTTGCTGCTGTTGGATTTTCTCTGCGGAACAATACGTGTAGTCGGCCAACATCGCGCGAGTGTCTGTCGCCGAGCGTGTAATCAATCTGATAAAACAATGGCACATCTTTGGGGCCTTCGTTGGTCAGCGTAATCTTTGCGCGTTTGGTGAACGGCATGGGCAGCCAGATATTCATACCGGCGTTTTTGCCGAGCGAATGGACAGCCGAATAATACGGCATAACCTTGCCGTGGGAAAAGCCCATAAAGTCACCAATCGGACATTCGATGCTCGGGTGCTGCTGGCCGTCCCACCACGCCCGTATCACCAGCCCTCGTAGATTAACCGGCTCATTCGCCGTGGTCATCCAGATATGGCGAATCGTGCCGGGGCCTTTGATGTCGCAAAGCTGCACTTCCTGACCTGCCTTCAGCTTTATCGATGGCGCGCCTTTTCTTCCTACACCGAGTTTGCTTTCCGCTTTGCCGCCTTCGCCGGGTGCTCCGGCAGGGTTCTCAAACGAGATCGAGCGCGAGACAAGCCCCGTATCCAATAGATACGGCTGCGCCACAATCCGCCCTTGCCTGCCCACACACCGGCAGGACACGCAAGCAAAAATCAAAAGAAAAACCGGAACAAATCTGAAATCCCTTCCAACCATAGCAACTCCTTTCGCAAACATAGTTTTTCTTAACTATCTTCGGATAAACAAAACTTCTCAAGCAAATTTACCGCAACCACTCCAAAGCGTCAAGACACTGTTATGTGCAAACTGTTTTAACACATTAAAACGAACAACCAGGCACCAGCCCAATACACCATAGAAAAACTTGCCTTACAAGCATTTATTCTTTATGGTAGAGAAAATAAATTTCTCCTGGCCGCTCTTTTTTATGCTTGAAATACGTTATAGCTACTTATGAAAAAGATAATTTCTGTATCGCGAAGAACCGATATACCGGCCTTTTACGGCGACTGGTTTATGGGCCGGCTAAAAGAGGGCTTCGCCGGCGCGGTCAACCCATTCGGCGGACAAAAGCATATTGTATCCCTCAAACCCGAAGATATTACCTGTTTTGTATTCTGGTCGAAAAACTTTGCGCCCTTTCTTGCGAATCTCAAAATCATCGATAAGCTGGGCTACAAATTTTATTTTAACTATACCCTTACCGGCCTGCCGGGCGTCTTTGAAACCAACGTCGAAAAACAGATTGCGCTCGAAACTCTAAAGCAATTAAGCCAAATCTATTCGCCGAAACACATAAATTGGCGTTTCGACCCGATTATTATCTCTAATATCTGCGACCGTAAGTTCTGGCTAAAGGCCTTTGAAGACCGCGCCTCACAATTTACCGGCCTGGTCGAGCGATGTTATTTTAGCTTCATAACAGAATATGAAA
>Ga0315277_10002462_pt1 | contig 25851 bp, 16 predicted proteins | sample YL17G05_15_MG_FD_203695 | JGI IMG/M metagenome (GOLD analysis project Ga0315277, IMG submission 203695) | Sediment microbial communities from Yellowstone Lake, YNP, Wyoming, USA - YL17G05_15 | ecosystem: Environmental > Aquatic > Freshwater > Lake > Sediment | place: USA: Wyoming | collected... | reverse complement strand
TGATCATCTGGGGATAGCGGATGACCAGCTTGATGGTGTCGAGGAAACTCATGCAGGGCACGTAGAAGAAGCTGTCCACCAGGCCGCTGATGATAGGGGTGAACTTCTCCGCGAAATCCAGGAAGGCCTTGGCCTCCTCGGGCGCGAATCGCGCGATGACCTCAGCCGTGCCCTCGACCGAGGTGGGGTAGTTGAAGCGCATGCCCCTGCCTATATCGCAGTAATCGTAGATGGGGTCTACTTCCACGAATGGGATGTACTTCTCGCGCGGCATACCCAGGCGCTTGAAGAGCTCCTCGAAGGCGCCCGGCATCTCCACCACGCTCGCCCCCACGTCGAAGTTGAACCCATCCACTTCGTAGCTGGAGCAACAGCCGCCGATGCGGTCCGATTGCTCCAGCACAAGGGTCTTCATGCCTGCCTTCTGGCATAAGGCGGCGGTAGAGAGGCCGCCGATCCCTCCTCCGATAACTACAACGTCATAGTCCTGCATACCCTATCACCTCATGTTGGCTAGTGATTATGACCCAAGAATACTATATTACTATCTATTTTTAAGATAATCAACCGGGGGTCGTATCTTCGATCTTCGACGCTGATGGGGTCGTATCTTCGATCTTCGGTCTTCTAGGTACTTGACGCGCTCCATAAGGATGTAGCAAGACCGAAGATCGAAGATACGACCCCATCAGCGCAGTAACTGGATAGTGACCTCCTCGCCGGCTTCCAGGCGTCCCACATCCTCGGGTAGGACGGCCAGGGCGTTTCCGACTACCATGGATCGGAGGATGCCGCTCCCCTGTGGGCCGGTGGCGTTAGCGTGATAGCGCCCCTCGCGCCATTCCGCCACCACCCGGATAAACTCCGTCCTCCCGGTTTTCCTGCCGAGAGGTGTGTCGAGGATGGCAGTGATCTCAGGCCGGAATATATGCGAACGTCCCATCATCTTGAGGAGCGCGGGCCGTACGAACTGCTCGAAGGAGACCATCACCGAGACAGGGTTGCCCGGAAGCCCGAATAGGGGTTTGCCACGGATATGCCCGAAGGCCTGGGGCTTACCCGGCCGCATGGCCACCTTCCAGAAGTTCATCTCTCCCATCTTCCCGAGGACATCCTTGACCATGTCGTAGTCGCCAACGGAGACGCCCCCGCTGGTGATGAAGAGGTCCACCCGGTCCAGGTTGTCCAGGATAGTACGCTCCAGAAGCGCAGCCTCGTCCCTGACCACCCCCAGCCGCAACGGCTCCGCCCCCGCCTCCCGCACCATGCCGTAAACGGTGTAGCTGTTGGAATCCCTTATCTTCCCCGGCGCGAGTTCCTCATCTACGCCCACCAACTCGTCACCGGTGGAGATGATCCCCGCCACGGCGCGCCGGAAGCAGCGCACTTGCGCGTATCCCAGGCTGGCCAGCATGCCCATCTCTGCCGGGCCGATGACTGTACCCGCCACCATGACCGTCTCCCCCGCCTTCACATCTTCTCCGGCTTTGCGTACGTGGGTTCCTATGGGAAGACTTTCCAATATCAATACCCTGTCGCCATCCACCCGGGTGGATTCCACCGGCACCACGGTGTCCGCGCCCCCCGGGAGGGGCGCCCCGGTCATGATGCGTATGGCCTGTCCCCGCTCCACTATGGCATCGGAGGTATAGCCGGCCGGCAGGTCGCCCAGCACGGACAGCCCGACCGGGTTTTCGGGTGAGGTCGCGGCGACATCGTCTGCCCGCACTGCGTACCCGTCCATGGCCGAGTTGTCGAAGGGAGGGATATCGTTATCCGCTTCGGCGTCACGCGCCAGGTTCAGCCCCAGCACGTCGAGGAGCGGGAGCTCGACCTCCTCCAGCCTGTCGATGGAGCCGAGCACGTATTCCCTGGCCTCTTCCACTGTCAACATCTTCCGCAACCTCCGAAAACGTTCCGTCCTCTTCTTTACTCCGACGGTGTCTCCCAGGCCCCCAGGCTGAAAAAGCTTTGGGCATCCGGCGAGAGCAGGTAGTCGATGAACTCCTGCGCTCCCGCCAGGTTCGTATCGGGATAGGTCAAAGTGCTCACCGCCGCGGCATAGTAGGGATCGACCAGCGCTTCGTCTCCCTCGAGGAGTATCTCCAGGTACAGCTCGCCGGCCAGTCTCTCGAAGCTACTGCGCCCGCATAATGTGTACGCTCCCTCCTGCGATGCCTGCCGTAAGGACTCATCTGCGCCCGCTTCCGTGGGCAGCAGCCACTCCCCTGCCTCGCTGACGCCGGAAATGCTCCAGAGAAGGTTCTGCATATAGGCGGTGCCGGAACCGTCGATGCGCAGGATAAAGATCTGCTGCGTTTCGGCTATCTTCTTGAGGGCATCCGTGACCTTATCTATCTCCCGGATGCCGGCCGGGTCTGCGGGGGGGCCCACCAGGACGTAATCGTCGCGCATGATCTCCTGCCCGGTCTCCAGGTAACCCGATCGCTCCAGCCGCTTTTCCTCCTCGGGGATGTGGGTAAGGATGAGATCACATTCGCCGTGCCTGGCCATGTCCAACGCCTGTTCGTCGGGGACCACCACTAATTCGACCTGCGTGCCGGTCTTGGACTGGTATCCATCAGTCCATGCCAGTAAGATACCGCTTCCTTCCAGGTCGTTGGTGGCCGCCAGGACCAGTGGAGTATCGTCGCCTCCACAACCCAGAGGCGTCAACGGCAGCAGGATGAGCAATGCGACTACCGCCAGCGCTAAAAAGAGATACGCGGAGCAAGGCTTTCCATTCATGGGGATATTCTACACCACACCTATTGCGCAGATGTATGCGTGCCAGGCCTGAGACATTCGGAAATGTCCAGACGCTGACACCGTGCCGCCGCCCTACGGGCGTCGGCGCGCTTTCGCGCTGCAGGCTACCGCTTGTGGAAACAATGACCAGACGCAGGCAGCGTGCGTATTCGACCGCAAAGGAAATAGAAACCCCCGCCCGGGGAACTACTGGGTCGGTTGCAGCCATGCCTGAGCTGCCACTTGCCCGGCGAGCAAGGTGCTCGGAGGAGCTTGCGACGACGACCAGCCTTGTCGCCGGGCCGGATCAGCACCGGCGCAAACCGTTACCCAGAGGCCTCGGGCCGCCCCACATAAGGCATGACGTGGATGGCGGTGGCCTTGATCACGGCCGTGACCTCGAGCCCGGCATCGATGCGCATTTCCTCCCGGGATGCCCTGGTAATATATGCCACAAGGGGAAAGCCACAGTCCAGTGTGACCTTGGCCAGCGCACCGATGACGTGCACCTCTTTCACCCGCGCCCGTAACCGGTTGCGCGCGGAGCCCGCGTCGCCGGGATCGGAGAGCAGGGCGACCTCCTCCGGGTGGATGAGGGCCTTTACCCGAGAACCAATAGGGAGTTCACACAGGGCCTCCAACTCCACGTCTTTGACGCGCAGGCGGGCCATGCCTTCCCGGCATTTCACCACCTCGCCCTCCAGCAGGTTCTCCGCGCCGAAAAAGGAGGCTACCTCCTCGGAGGCCGGCCGTCCGAAGACCTCGCTCGGCTTTCCCACCTGCAGCAGATTGCCGCCGATGAGTACCGCGAGGCGGTCGGCGATCTCAAGTACCTCGTGATAATCGTGAGATACGTATATAGCCGTTACTCCCATCTCACGCACCAGGTCAGAGATATATCCTCGCAGGTCCTTACGGGAAGGAACATCCAGGGATGCCAGGGGTTCGTCCATGAGCAGCAGGCGCGGCTGCAGAACCATGGCCCTCCCCAGGGTCACCTTCTGGGCCTCCCCCCCAGAGAGGGTCAAGGCGTTACGGTCGGCCAGCTCCGTGAGGTTGAGTTTAGCGAGTATATCCTCGACCATCTTCTCCCTTTCGTCCTTACCGGTCTTGCGCACTTTGAGCCCGTAGGTGACGTTGGCTCGTACGCTGCGCTTGAAGAGAAGTGGTTCCTGGAAGATCATGGCCATCTGCCGGGCAAGTTCTCGCCGTTCGTTGCGGTCTATCTCAGAGAGGCGTTTTCCGGACCAGTAGACGATATCCCCATGAGTCGGCTTCTCCAGGAGATTTATCAGGCGCAGCAGGGTGCTCTTCCCCGAGCCGTTGGGCCCCACCACGGCCAGGATCTCTCCCTCTATCAACTCCAGCTTCTCTATGTTCAGGACCTGGCGGCCATCGTATTCCTGGCGTAGCCCTTCCACCGAGATGAGGAAATCCACTAAGCGGCCTCCTTGCGGAAGCGGGAGAAGAGGCTCTTGGCGACCCTGACCGGCTCGCTCAGCAGGCTGCCCTGCTGTATCGATGTAAGCACCCAGACTAACAGGAAGGTGATGCCCAGGAGGATGATGCCCAGGGCGATGGCCAGTTCGCTGTTGCCCATACCGACCTCCTGGACGGTTGCCGTGGTCAGGGTGCGCGTGTAGGGTTCACCGTTGAGCATAAGGTTGCCGCCGACCATCATAGCCGCACCCACCTCCGAGATGATGCCCCCGAAACCGGCGATGACCGCGGCAATAAGGGAGATGCGTGTCTCCCGCAACAGTGTGAGGATGGACCCCGCCTCGCCCGCTCCCAGGGACCTGGCCTGCAGCCGTATCTTGGGATTTTCGTTCTGCAGCGCCGCCATGGTAATGCCGGCGATGAGAGGCATGGCCAGCACTATCTCGGCGATGACGATGGCTTTCGGGGTGTAGAGCCAGCCTAGAAACCCCAGAGGGCCCCTCCGTTTCAGAAAGAGATAGACGAAGAGCCCCACCACCACCGGTGGAAGTCCCATACCGGCGTTTACCAGGGTGACCAGGAACTTGCGGCCACGAAAGCGATAGAGGGCCAGCACGGACCCCAGGGGAATGCCCATGAGCATCCCGAAGAAGGTGGCGATGGCGCAGACGTAGAGGGTGAAGAGGGCGATCTTCATCACGTAAGGGTTGAAGGTCACGATGAGCCTCAGGGCTTCAACGAATCCCTGCCATATTTCTCCCATATGTAGAGCACCTCCTTGCTGGATGCCCGTATAACATCAAGAGGCTCCGGCGCCCACCGTGCGAAGCGAGCGCCGGGACCAATTCTAACATCTACTCCGGAAGGGCGTCGGGGATGAACAGAGGGCGACCGAAACGGTCTTCGCCGAAAGTCAGGAGGAATTCCTGGGCCTCCGGCGAGATGCAGAAGTCGTTGAAGGCCTGGGCGCCCTCGTAATCCACATCCGGGTATTTCTCCGGGTTGACGTCCATTACGTGGTAGTTGTTGTAGAGGATCTTGTCTCCCTCGAAGAGCACCTCCAGTTCCAGGTCTTCTTTCAGGTTCAGGTAAGTAGCGTCGTCAGTGAGGGTGTAGGCCTTCCTCTCCGAGGCCACGCGCAGCGTATCCGCCATCCCCTTGCCGGTCTCCACATACCATGTTCCCTGTGGCTCTATCCCTGCCTCCTTCCAGACTTTGAGCTCCCTTGTATGGGTGCCCGAATCATCGCCCCGGGATATAAAGGGCTGCTGGGACGCGGCGATCTTTTTAAAGGCCTCCTCGGCGGAAGTTGCGCTCTTCACCCCGGCGGGATCCGAGGCCGGCCCCAAGACGATGAAGTTGTTGTGCATGACGGCATTGCGGTCGATGGCGTAACCCTCCGCGACCATCTTCTCCTCCTCGGAGGGGCTGTGCACCAGCATGACGTCGCATTCCCCGTTGCGGCCCATCTCCATGGCCTGCCCGCTACCTACCGCGATGACCTTGACCGAGTAAGGGTTGTTCTCCTCGAACATGGGGACCCATTCATCCAGGAGACCGGAGTCCTGGGTGCTGGTAGTCGTGGCCAGGATCAGCTCCGTCCTCTCCACCGGTTCCGTCTTTTTCTCTCCGCATCCCGTCGCCATGGTGACGATGGCCAAGACGGCGACCAGCCCTATCAATAACGTCATCCTTTTTTGCATACCGATCGTGACTCCTTTCCGCATCCTGCACGCTATCTCTGCTCCGTAGGGAAGGTCATACCCATCCCCAACTGCAACTGCCTGCTCCCTAAGCAAGAAATCCGCCCGGAGGCGGACATCATGGTTCGAACACCGCCACCTCCTTTCCAAACACGGGAGGCATGGGGGTTTCCCCTCATACCCTTTCGGCTCATATCCACGTGCCTTGCTTCCATGAAGTAAGGCACTTAGCCATGCGGCCTTAGGAACGGAGCTCGGAGGCAATCTCCCGGGAACTGGTTTTCAAGATACGTTATGCGACCCAGGCACATCCCAGGTCTGACCCCAGGTGTGCCTGGCGGGCTAGAAGCAGCCCAAGGAGCATTTAACGATCTTTATATCCAAGGCGTTGGCTGCCTTTCCCACTTCCATGGTCGGGACCTTCAATTCCTCCGCCAGCTTCAGGGCTACGGCGCAAGGTATACGTCCTTCCTCCGCCCTGGACTTCACGGCCTCCATTACCTTCTCGTCCACTTCGTTCGACATGTAATCACCTCCCATTCTTCCCGCCGCTCGGGACAGCACTATCTCCCAGGCCTTGTCCCTCCCCAACTCGGAGACGACCACCACCTTGGCCCGGGGGTTCATCCTCTTGATCTCGCGCTCCAAACGCAGGACGTCTGCGCCCGAGAGGTCCTTCTCCCCGTTGACCACCACCGTATGGGCTTTTTTCACAGCATCGAACGCCGATGGCTTGAAGTCGTCGAGCGTGGGTCCCATGATGAACACGGCGAAGTCGGGCTCGACGTGGTCGAGGACGCTGTTCCCCTCCACGACCACCACGGGGGCTTTGAGGCGGGGCCAGATCTCCCCGAGATCAGCCGCCATATCCTTTACGGTCGTACGGACCCAGAAGACCGGGGAGGCCCCGGCCTCCACCATCCTCGCGGTGTCCGTCCCGGAAACAACCGGAGGGTTCTCCTCCTCGACCACGGCATCCCCAGGTGGACGTTCCGCGTGGACCGTAACCTTGATACCGGCACAACCGTGACAGTGGTTTATAAGGTAAGCCGCCAGGGAGCTCTTACCGATATCCTTGTTGGCCCCGGATATGGTGATGACCCTGGGTCTCTCGCGGCCCGAAAAAAGCTCGTCCGGAGAGAACGAGCTTACGCTACGTGACAAACCCCTCTCCTTTCCAAACACGGGAGGCACGGGCGTTTCCAACCGCACCCTATCGGCCCATCGCCTTAGCCTTCGCCTTAGGCGGCTGGGCTCGGAGAGCTCCTACGTCGGCTCATTGTTGTACGCGAAGGCATTATAACCCCCTGCGCTCTCGGTTTTCAAGGAAGGCGTGGTACAGGTGAACAGGATCCTTTGATTAATATAGAATATACATATCTTTACTCACGGGGCCGATGAATATCTTTGGCAAGGCAGCCCAGGCAGTCGCGTCGACAAGGACTTCAGGATGAACGACGAGGAGAAGACGAAGGAGCAGCTCATCGAGGAGTTGGCCGGCCTGCGCCAGCAGCTCTCCGAACTCGCACGCTCGGACGACGAGCTGCAGCGGGTGAGGAAGGCCCTGCAGCAGGGCGCGGAGGCCCTCGACATGGTCCTCGAGAACACCCATGACATCACGGCCATCCTCAGGCCTGACGGGACCGTGGGTTACATCAGTCCCGCGGTGGAGAGGGTGACCGGATATCGGTTCGACGAGCTAGGCGGCGTATATGCCTTCGACTTCATCCACCCTGACGATACCGACTACCTCTTCAAGGCCTTCTCCTCCGGGCTGGAATCGCCGGGGCGCGCCATAAACGTGGAATTTCGCTATCGCCATTCCGACGGCTCCTGGCATACCATGGAAGCCCACGGCATCAACCTCACGGACAATCCCGCCGTTTCCGGCATGGTGCTCACGGCACGGGACATCACCGACCGCAAGATGTCGGAGGAGACAATCGCCGCGAGGGAGCGCTATTACAGGTCCTTGATCCGGAACGCCGCGGATATGATCTCCATCCTCGACGAGGACCTCGCCTTCCGGTGGGGTAGCCCCTCCGCTTCCCGCATCACCGGCTACGGCCCGGATGATGTATACGGCAAGAGCGTCCTCAGTTTTATACACCCCGAGGACGTGAAGCAGGCAAGGAAAGATTACTACTTCGTCCTGCAAAACCCGGGAGTGACCCTCGCCACGGAGAATCGTTTCCGGCACCAGGACGGCACCTATCACTGGCATGAAGCGATCCTTACCAACCTGTTGGATGACCCCTCGGTGCGGGGCCTTATCATCAACTCCCGCGATATCACCGAGCGCAAACTCATGGAGGAGGAGCTCCTGGCCAGCAACCGGGAGCTGGACTCCTTTGCCACCACCGTCTCGCACGACCTGCGTACGCCTCTCTCCCTCATCGAGGGATACGCGCAGCTGATGCGGGCCGAGAACAACACGGAAGAAGAGAAAGAGGCCTACTTGAAGAGCATCATCGCCGCGGCGAGGCGTATGGACGAACTCACGGAGTCGCTGCTGGAATACGCGCAGGCGGGACAGCCGGAGGGCGTGGTGAGTCCCGTCGAGCCGCTGGACCTGGTGAGCGACATCGTCTTCGAGCATTCCAGCGTAATAGAGAGCATGAACGTAGATGTCATCCTGGGCGAGGGATTCCCCGTCGTGAGGGTGGACCGGTTCAAACTGCGCCAGGTCTTCACCAATCTCGTGAACAACGCGGCCAAGTACCTTGCCGACACCCCTCGGCCGCGTATCGAGATAGGCGCCCAGGCGGACCAGGGCATGGTGACCTTTTACGTGCGCGATAACGGCCCGGGGTTGGACCCAGAGCTTAAGGACGAGGTCTTCATGCCCTTCAGGCGTTTCGGTTCCTCGCAATCACCAGGCCTGGGCATAGGCCTTTCTACCGTCAAGAGAGCGGTGGAGGGATGGGGCGGAAGGGCATGGGTCGAATCCGAGCCGGGGCAAGGAGCGACCTTCTTCTTCACCGCACCCCTGGGCTAAGACAAGCGCTATCTCATCTTCCGTATGCAAACGGGTTTTACTTCCAGACGCATGCGTGCCGGGCCAGCCAAACCGAAGCAGCCAATAGAAGCACATCGCGTGTATTTGAACCCAGGGGGAATGCGGTTACAGCAGGGCATAGCCTGCATAGAAATCCCAGCCCGGGAACCGGGGGTCGGTCTGAAGCGACATTCGCGAGCAGTATATGCGCAAGGAGGATTCGATCTTGATATGCAGCCTGCGAGTGCGGAGCGAAGACCGTTACCCCCGGGCCCGGCCCGCAACGGAGAGGAGGGTGCGGGAGATTATCTCGTCCTTGGAAATCCCAGCCCGGGAACCGGGGGTCGGTCTGAAGCGACATTCGCGAGCAGTATATGCGCAAGGAGGATTCGATCTGGATATGCAGCCTGCGAGTGCGGAGCGAAGACCGTTACCCCCGGGCCCGGCCCGCAATAAGAGTCAAACAGAGAGGAGGGTGCGGGAGATCATCTCGTCCTTGGCAGAGTCTGGAAGGTCGTCGAAGTAAGCGCAGTAACCGGCCACCCTCACCACCAGGCCGGGGTACTTGCCGGGATTGCGTCGCGCGTCCTCCAGGAGTTCCGGGTCGATGATGTTGAACTGCACCTGCATCCCACCTTGCTCGAAGTAGCCTCGCAACAGCGCGGCCAGTATGTCCGGCCCCTTCTCCCCTGAGAGGTTGCGGGGGTCGAAGCGGAGGTTGACGGCGCATCCGTTGGGCATCAGTCTGGAGTCCACCTTTGTCACCGACTGCAACAGCGCCGTGGGGCCGAGGCGGTCGCAGCCGTTGGCCGGGCTGAGGCTGGACGCCAGGGGCTTGCCGGCTTTGCGGCCGCTCGGGAGAGCGCCCACCCGCCGGCCGAAAGCGACGTGGCAGGTCACGGAATAGAACCCGGAGACGTAAGGCCCGCCCCTGGTGTTGCGGTGCCGCGAGAGGGCATCGTGAAAGATATGCGCCACCAGGTCCGCGTACTCATCCGCCACGGTGTCGTCATTGCCATATTTAGGGGAGTTCAGCAGTTCCGACTGCAGGCGCGTGTATCCGTCGAAGTCGGCCTTGAGGGCCGCGATGACCTCATCCAGGCGATACTTGCCTTGCGTGAAAACCATTCTGTCCAGGGCGGAAAGGGAGTCGGCGACGTCCGCCACTCCCACCCCCTGGATGCCACTGGAGTTGTATTTCGCACCACCCGCGGTCAGATCCAGGCCGGATTCCAGGCACCCCTCGATCAGCATGGAGGATAGAGGGGTGGGGTGGTAGTCACGGTTGCCGGTCTCCACCACCCGGAAGTCGCCGATCATCTTCTCTACCATGTGCTCAACCTGCCGGCGGAAAGCGCCGATCACCGCATCCATGTCCCGGAAGGTGGCGGGGTCCGCGGTTGCCGCTCCCGACCGCAGGCGGCCCCCGAAGCGCTTGCCCCGGTTCAAGGCCAATTCCAGGCATATGGGCAGGTTGACCAATGCGGCGTCGGTGGAGAAGAAGCTGTTTCCCGGCAAGGCCAGCTCTACGCAACCTACCACTCCGTAATTTCGGGCCTCACGGGCAGGGTAGCCGTGATAGACAAGGGAGGCCACGGCTGCCTCGTCCCCGAATACGGCGGGCATGCCGTTTCCCTTGCGGGCCACGTCCGCCACTCGCAGGAGGTACTCAGCGGGGGAACCCGCATGCACGCGCGCCTGGTAGTTGGGATCACGCAGTCCGGCCTCCTCCATGACGTCCAGCCAGAGGTAGGTGAGGTCGTTCGTGGCATCCTTGCCTTCCCGGTCGGTGCCGCCGACCACGGCTGCCTGCACCACCAGGTAACCGCCGTGATATTGGCTGATCCTCTCCGATAAAAGGAAGACGTGTTCCGTCGCCTTGGCGCTGAAGGAGAGGAGCAGCTCCTTGGCCCCTTCCCGGTCCAGCCGTCCCGCGTCCATGTCCCTTTTGAAGTACGGGTAGAGGTACTGGTCGACGCGGCTGAAAGAGACGGCGGAGTTGAGGCTCTCGAGGTTCACCCCCATGTGGGTGAGCCACAATGACTGCAGTGCCTCCTGCAGGGTCTCGGCCGGCCCGGCAGGGACCTTGCGGCAGACGCGGGCTATCTCCTCCAGTTCGGCCTTACGTACCGGGTCCGTCTCTTCACGCGATCGCCTTACGGCCTCCTCCGCCAGCCGTTCCGCGAATATCACCAGGCCATCGCAGGCTATGCGTGCAGCCTCGTAGAGCGGCCCCTCCATCCCACGCATGTGCTCCAGGTATCCCTTCACCCCCAACCGGATCATCTTCTCGTAATCGGGGAGGAAATGCCCGATGCCCCCGGCCTCGTTGATGAGATAGAAGGCCGGCCAGAGCTGCTCGCGGATATAGCGCAGGAGATGCATGCGGTTCTTGAAGGCGCGGAAGTTCATGTTGCGGGTCAGCCAGTAGGGTATCACCCGCAGCAGCAGCTGGAACCGGTCGGGCCAGGAGATGCGCAGCGGGGTGGTCTTCCTGCGCCCTATCCACAGCAGGTCTTCGCTCATGAAGACCCCGGCCAGTTCCGGCTGGGTTATGGCCGAGATGCGCCTGGAGCCCATGTTTCCGACGATGAGCTCGTCGGGGTAGATGCATGCCGATTTATGCGACAGGATGTAGTGCAGGGCTTTTGCCATGCGTACCGGCATGGGGTCGGAGAGATCGTCGTGCCGCTTGTAGAACTCGGTGACCAGCAGCGCCCTTTCGGGGCAGAGGTAGACGGGTGTGTTGAGCAGCTCCCTCTTGATGCGCAGGAACCTCTCGCTCCGCCCCGTCTCAATCTTACTCTCTAACATTTCCCTAGATTATATCAAACGCACGATAGTTTGCAGCGCGTAAGCGCGACGACGCCCGCAGGGCGGCGGCACGGTGCGGTGTTCTTCCGGCCCGGGGCCTCTGGGTAACGGTTTCCGCTCCTCACACGCGGCTGAGGGATGCTTTTCTGTGCCCGGCGACAAGGCTGGTCGTCGTCGCAAGCTCCTCCGAGTACCTTGCTCGCCGGGCTCGTCAGCTCTTATTCAGCCGCTTGCGAGGTCGCTGCAACCGACCCCGTAGTTCCCCGGGCTCGTTGGTTCTATATAGTAGGGCTATGCCCGTGATGAGAACTTCACATCAGTTGCCGATGAAGACACTCTTTTCGATAACTTCTTTCGGGAGGTCGCTGCAACCGACCCCGTAGTTCCCCGGGCTCGTTGGTTTTATATAGGGGCGAGTGCGATATATCAAGCCTAACCTGCGTAAGGTCGATTAGACATAGGATGAAGTATAGGTGCTGACTTGGGAGTTTACGTGGAAGACATGAGGACGGAGTTAGAGGTAGCAATAAACAGCGCTTCTAAAAGGCTGCTGCTAAAGGCTGCCCTCTCGGCGGTAACCATACCCCTTGTTATCCTGGCCCTCTTCTCCCTGACCATCTTCAGGTTTACGTCCCGCCAGTATCTTAGCTTCCTGCTCTCCCTGGCCATCGTCGTGATCCCCTTTGTCTTGATCATCACCCTCGTCTATATAGCCAGACAGCGCCACCTCGTGCGGCTGCTCTCGGGCTGGTACATGGAGGAGAGGGATCCCGGCTCGCGGGAGGACCGTGCCCTGGCCCTGCGCCTCCAGAAAGAGTTGGAATCCTCCAGTTCCGAGCACGCTGTTCTTGTGGGCATGGGGATCTTCCTGGGCATCGCGCTGAGCGTCGTCCTCTTCGGGAAGTACGCCGATTTCACGGCTTACACTTCTGTCTCCTATATCTCCCTTGGCGCGCTACTAGCCTTGACGGACTTTTTTGTCACCCTCTTCATATCCCACCGAGAGATGCGCCCCGTACTCCAGATGTTCCTGGCCGATTGCCAGGGCTTCGGCTATTACTCCGCGGCGGGCATCGGCAGGCGCCTGGCGACATTCTCAATAGTGATTCTGGTGCTCGCCCTGGGCATCACCTGGATCGCGTCCTCCTATATCTCCAGCGACATGCTCAAGCAGGAACTCGAGGAGAGAGGCCGCGATAACGTGCGGCTGCTGGCGGTCCAACTGGATGCCCTCTTTGACGAGAATGCATCCCGGCGGGAACTGGAGGAAACCGCCGCGGGGCTGACGCTGAGCGAAGACGAAAAGCTGGCCGTTTTCGATGAGCGGGGTAAGGCGGTATTCGAATTCTTCCAGGGCGAGATCGGGAACGAGGTCTGGGATGAGCTCACCACATCGCTACGGGAAGAGGGCGGGGACGTCATCAGCCGTTTCGAACAGGCGGGGAACAGGGAGTACCTGGTCACGAGCGCACCCCTCGCCGTCAACGAAGGCTGGACGGTATACCGGGTGGATATGCCCGAGACCGCCTTTCATGCCTTGTGGCGCCTGAGCCCGACTATGCTGCTGCTGCTCATCATGGGAGCGGGAGTGGCGGCATACCTGACCCTGCTCATGACGCATAATCTAGCGGACCCCATAAGGCGGCTGGTGAGGACATGCCGCATAGTCGCTACGGGGGACCTCGCCGTGGAGGTGCCGGTGGACTCCCTGGACGACATCGGCGAACTCTCCAGTTCCTATTCCGAGATGCTGTTATCGCTGCGCCATATCAGCGGCGAACTGCGCCAGACTTCCGGAGAGGTCAGCCAGGGAGCGGTAAGCATAGTGGCCGTCTCGGAACAGATCATGGCCGCTATCGAGGAACTGAACGCCCTGGTCCAGGACCTCTCGGGACAGATCGAGCACGAGGTGGACCAGATAAGGAACGTCGAGGAGATCATGGGCAGCGTCGCGGAGACCATCTCCATGTCGCATGCCAAGTCCAGCCAGAGTTTCGAGATAAGCCGGGACGCGGAGAAACTGGTCCAGGAGGGAAGGAGTTATGCCCACGAGGCGGTGGAGAAGATCGCCGACTTCAAAGGCATCCTGGACGAGTCGATGGACGCAATCCTGTCTTTGGGCGAGAGCTCCCAGAAGATAGGCACCATCGTGGACATCATCACCCGTATCGCGGACCAGACCAACCTCCTTGCTCTCAACGCCGCCATAGAGGCGGCGCGGGTGCCCGAATACGGCAAGGGGTTCGCCGTAGTGGCGGACGAGGTGAAGAAACTGGCACAGGAGGCGGCAGGCTCCGCGCAACGCATTCACGACCTGGTGCGGGTCATCCAGCAGGATGTGGAAACGGCGAAGGGCCTCATGGAAAGAGGTACCATGGGCATGTTCGTGGGTATGGAGACGGTTGAGCGCACCGACCACTCGCTTGTCTCCATCTCGGATGTGGTGGACCAGATGGCCAGGATGGCCGGCTCCATAGCAGAGGCCTCCTCACGCGAACTGGACGAGAGTGAGAGGCTGACCCATTCTCTCAAGACTATGAAAGACCAGGTAGAAGCGACCTTCGGAGCCTACGAAGAGATAGGGGCTTCCTCAGAAGAGCAGACTGCCGCCACCACCGAGCTGACCACCACGGCGGAGAGGCTGTCCGAGATCGCCAACAAACTGCAGGAGATGGTGGCGCACTTCAAGATATCCTGAGCCCATCACGGCTCATCGCGTCAGGCCGTCTCGCGGAAGAATTCAAGGGGATACGACGTACAGCTATATCGCCAGTGTATAGTAGTGTATCGATGCGACCCGACCTTCTATTTATAAGTGTGGTTTAAATCTCAAGGACTGTTTTAAACTGGCAGAAGGAGCACCGGCTGCAGATGACGCGGGAGTGATCATAAAGGTGAGAACCTTGACGGCGAGCGTAGATATACATGCGAAACGGGCACTGCTCGCCACACTTGTCGCCATCTTCTGCGTGGCGGTCTTTTTCTCCGGTTGCGGGGGGCCGGCGCGTGACGTGTCCACGCCCCACGCGGCGTTGTTGGGACAATGGAAACCGCTCAGCACCGGCCCCGCGTATATCTTCTTCAGCCCGGACACCGCCACCTACCTGCCAAAGGAAGGCGGTGAATCCATAGCCCTGCGATATGAAGTGGTCGAGGAGAACGGCGACGAGTCCTGGATAAAGATAAGGTATATTGACCCAGGCGATCCCGGTGATGAGGCAGAGCCCTTCACCATTGAGTTCTCGGAGGACTGGAACAGCTTCTACCTCTACCCCGCCGGTTCACCTGAAAGACTCCATTACGCTTACGTCGATGACCGGCAGTCGCCGTGAAACCGTGACCGTTCACGCATGAACCGGAGGGCGCCGTTCCCGCCAGGGCCGCGCCTCCTCCAACTGCGCCGCCAGGCGGAAGAGAGTAGCCTCGTCCCCGAACTCCGCTATGAAATGCACCCCGATGGGAAGGCCTTCCTCGTTCCAATACAGGGGCACGCTCATGGCCGGTTGCCCGGTGATGTTGCATATCGGGGTGAAGGGCAGGAACCCCGCCGCGCGGACAATGCCGTACAGGGGATTGTCCGGGGGCGACTCGAAGGTCCCCAGGGGCACGGGAGGCTCGGCCAGGGTGGGCGTGAGCCAGAGGTCGTAGCCGGCGGTCTGGCGAGCGAGGTCGCGGGTCACTCCCTGCAGGCCAGTCACCGCCATGAGGTAATCGGAGGCGCTGAATCCCCGCCCCATCTCTATGAGGGCCCAGGTGAGCGGCTCGAACTGGTCCGGAGTGAGGGTGTTTCCCGTGGCCATGGCCATACCGTCCGCCGTCCATGTCTGGGCCGCCGCCCATAAGGTCATGAACAGGGGCGTCAGCGCCTCGATGTCTACCTGCAAGGCTTTCTCCTCGACCTCGTGGCCCAACTCGGCACAGAGCTTCGCCGCGTCCTCGACCGCCTTCGCGCAGTCCTCTTCCGCCACCGCCCCCTGGGCCTCGGTGGTGTAAGCGATACGCAGGCGGCCGGTCTCAGCCCTGACTTCCTCGCTGTAAGGTCGCGCCGGGGGCGGCGCCCAGTAAGGATCCCCCAGGTCCGGACCTGAAGTGGCGTCGAGGAGGGCGGCGCTGTCCCGCACCGAGCGGGTGATGGCGTGCTCCGCGATGAGGCCGTTCACGATGTCTCCCATGGAGGGTCCCAGGGGATTGCGTGCCCGGGTGGGCTTGAGGCCGAAGAGGCCGCAGCACGAGGCGGGGATACGGATGGATCCGCCCCCGTCGTTGCCATGGGCCATGGGTACCATCCCGGAGGCGACTGCCGCCGCCGAGCCTCCACTGGAACCGCCGGTGGTTTTCTCCGTGTCCCAGGGGTTGCGGGTGGCCCCGAAGAGGTGGGGCTCGGTGGTGGGAAGGATACCGAACTCAGGGGTGTTAGTCTTGCCCAGGATGACCAGTCCCGCCTTCTTGTGCCGCACGACCAGCTCGCTGTCGTAATCGGGAACGTAGTCCTGGGTGAAAGCCGAACCCCAGGCCATACGGACGCCGCTATAGGCGGCCAACAGGTCCTTGAGCAGAAAAGGAACCCCCGTAAAAGGTCCTTCCGGCAGCTTGGCGGTGGCCGCCGCGCGGGCCAGGTCGTACATGGGCGTGATCACCGCGTTCAGCTGGGGATTCAACCTCTCGATGCGCTCTATGGCCGCCTCCACCAGCTCTATGGGTTTGACCTTCCCTGCCCGCACCAGTTCCGCCTGGGCGGTGGCGTCGAGATAGGCGGTCTCTTCGGAGATCCCCATTATCCTTCCCCCTTTCATCGCATGCCGCAGCCGTCTGAACCCTACTCTACTACCCCGACGTCCCATCAACAAACAGGACCGCGACCCTTAGCTGCCGAAACATATTACATGTAACGGGCTAGGCGGGTCGCGGTTCCCCTCACGGGTATAATATAGGGGAGCGGATACCGGCTTGCGGTATAGGGATGACACGGCAGGACCTCGACCAAAGGAGTAATGAGATGTACTGTGCCGAATGCGGAAAAGAGATCCCGGATGACAGCGAATTCTGCGGATTTTGCGGTGCGACCGCCGCTGCGCCCGTAGCGGCCGCCGGCGCCGGGCAGGTGCCAGCGGCGTCGTCAGCGGCACCTCCCCCGCCGCCATCCCCGCCGCCCGCACCTCCAGCGGGTGAGCCGCTGCCTCCCCCGGGTGGGATGACGCCGCCCATGGGCACCGGCGTTCCGCCGACCCCTTACGGACCGCCCGCGAAGAAGTCCCCTTTGCCCTGGATATTGGGCGTACTGGGTCTGTTGGCAGTAGTGGCCGTGGTGCTGGTGCTGGTCTTCGTGGTCTTCAATGGCGACGACAATGGCGGCGGGGGCAACGGCGGCAAGGAGAGCGCGAACCCCGAGAAGACCGTCGAGAACTTCTTCGAGTCCCTCGAGAAACAGGATGCGAAGATGCTCGTGGGCACCATGGAGCCCGACTACGCCGACGAGATGAAGGACATCCTGGGCAAGGATTACCTGGACCTGCTCGACGAGTATTTCTTCGCCGTATTCCCTGATGATCTGAAGATAACCATCGACAAGATGGAAAGCGATGTCACGGGGGACAAGGCAGAGGTCATTGTCACCGAGGGCACCATGACCTATACGGACGAATACGGCGACAAGGTCACGGAGGATGCCGCCGACGCCGACATGGAGGCTTTCGAGCTGGTCAAGGTGGACGGCAAGTGGTACCTGTCTAAGGACACCCTGGTGCAGATGGGCTTCGACTTCAGCGACTTGGAGAATAGCGGGTTGTCAGACGGCCTGGATACGGGGGATGGAACCACGACGGACACCGGCACCGATACGACTGGTGTCGTCCTGCCCGTGGACAGCGAGGACGAGGTCATTACCCTCATCCTGGAGGAGGAGGCGATCTGGGACTGGTACATGGAAACCGACCTTCCCCAGTACGAGGTCACCGACGAGAACACCAGCTGGGGCGTATATCTCTACGAGCTAGCGGAGGACGGAACGGAGATCCCCTTCGCTTATTATGCCGTGGATAAGGAGACCGGCGAGGTCTTCGAGGTAGTCGAATAGAGCGGGGCCCTCAGGCTGACTCCTCCTGCATGGAGCATCTGCCCTGGAGCATGCCAACGGACTCCCGGATCAGGCGGGAGACGTGCATCTGGGATATCTTGAGCTCGCGGGCTATCTTAGTCTGAGTCCAACCCTTGTTCAAGCGCAGATCCATCACCTGGCGGTGGCGCAACGGCAGGCTGGCCAGGGCGTTCTCGATGACCAGCTCCTTCTCCACTTCCTCGAATGCAGGGTCGTTGGAGCCGATGAAGAAGCTGAGCGGGGCTTCGTCCTGGCCTTCCCCACAGGTGCTGTCCAGGGAGAAGACGCATGAGTACTGCTGCGCCGCCAGGGCTTCGATGATCTGTTCTTCGCTCACCTGGAGCCTGCTCGCCAGCTTCTTTATATTCGGCTCCCTGCCCTCTTCATCCATGAACCTGCGTGTCTCCACGTTGATGCGCTGCCGCAGGTCGCGCAGGGGCCGGGGAAGGCGGATGATCTCCAGGTGGTCCCGGTAGTGTTTCTTGAGCTCGCCCTCAATGGTCGGATAGGCGAAGGTTATGAACGACACGCCCCTCGTGGGGTCGAACCTCCTCAAGGCTTTCATGAGCCCCAGGGCCGCCAGTTGGAAGGCGTCCTCGTAGGGCAGACGGTCGGAGTGGTATTTGTGGGCAAAACGGTGAAGCAGGTCCTGGTAGCGGGCAAAGAACCGTTCCTTGGCCTCCTGGTCGTCGTCCTCGTTTATACGCTCCAGCAGTTCGATGTCCGCAGTGTTCAAGCCTTTTCCCTCCATGTATCCTGTACCTCCGCAATCCTCGGGATCTGCTCGCCGTTTCTATCCTTGCTTTACAGCGCCTGTCTGCTTCCCACGTCCCGGTAGGCCCGGCCTGCGGCAGTAGCCCGCCGCAGGCCTTTGCTTTTTTCACCCTTCCCGGAAAGCTCGCGGGCCAGAGGCCCGCAAAGTCGAAAGATCAAAGGGACCCGCAAGAGATGGCGCATTCATCGGGCAAGCTGGCGGGGGATATATGCTTCCTTCCTGATCTCCCTGGTCCCTGCGGGATCGATATGCAGCCGTCCGGAACGTCCGCAGCGGGAACAGAAGAAAGCTCCCCTGATCGTCTTGTTGCTGCATAGAGGACAGACCGTTCCCGCCTTGGAAAGAAGTATTCCCAGCTCCTTTTCCCTCATCTTTCACCCCTTACACGGGTCCCTGTTTTCTCCTACTAAGATATGTATGGGCGTGGGAAAAGGGTATCGGTGCGATTCCTCTTGCTGTGTGGGATTACCGTTGTTTTGCCTGTAGGGTGTTTTCCTACATGGGGTGTGGGGTCGGGTGGGTTGACCCCTAATCGATGAGCCCGTTTTTCACGGCGTAGTAGGTAAGCTCGGCGTTGCTATCCATCCCCATCTTCTCCATGACGCGCGCCCGGTAGGTGCTGACGGTCTTTACGCTGAGGCATAACTCCTCGGCGGCCTCCTTCAACCTCCTACCTGAGGCGAGCATGCACATCACCTGGAACTCGCGGTCGGAAAGGTTCTCATGAGGCGGCCTCTCGTAATCGGTCCCCACGACGACGGCCAGCTTCTCCGCCATGGACGGGCTCACGTACTTCCCCCCGCCCACGACCTTCCTTACCGCATTGACCAGCTCTTCCGCAGCGCTCTCTTTGTTGACGTATCCCGCCGCACCGGCCTTGAGCACCCTTAGCGCATACTGGTCCTCGGGGTGCATGGAGAGGATGAGCACCGGGAGCCCCGGCCGCATGGCCTTGACATCCTTGAGCGCCTCCAAGCCGCTGCGGTCCGGAAGGGTGATGTCCAGCACGATGACATCCCATTCTTTCTCTCTCACCAGGTCCAGCAGCTCGGCGGCTGTCGTCGCCTCGGCCGCCACCTCCACATCCGGCTCCTCGACCAGGATCTGCAACAATCCCTTCCTGACCACCGGGTGGTCGTCCACTATGAGGACCTTGATCATCCACCGTCCTCCTCGCCGCCTCCGTCGCCGTCCCCGCCGTCATCGAGGCGGACCGGGATCTTTACCACCAGGGTGGTTCCTTCGCCGCCCTTACCACGGATGTCGACCTCTCCCCCGAAGATATGGGCTCGCTCCCGCATGCCCAGGATGCCCAGGGCTCCACGGTCGTCGATCTCCTCCCTGCTGATCCCGCGGCCGTCGTCCTTGACCTCCAGCTCGACGCGGCCCCTCCCGCATGTCAGGCGCACATCTACCCGGCTGGCGCCGGCATGGCGGGCGATGTTGGTAAGGGCTTCCTGCGCGATGCGGAACAGGGCGATAGCGAGGTCCTTGTCCATGAAGACATCATCCGCCTCCGAGGCGAAGGTGCAGTCCAAACCGGTCAACTCACCGAACCGCTTCACCTGCCAGTCCAGTGCGGCGGCCAGCCCGAGGTCGTCCAGCACACCCGGCCTCAGCTGCGTCGAGATCTCGCGCACGGACTGGATGGTGGTGTCGACGAGCTCGGACATGGCCTCTATCCTCTCCTCCAGCCCCCCGTCTCCCGCCACCCTTTTCCCCAGCAGGGAGAGACTTATCTTGAGCCCGGTCAAGGCCTGCCCCAGCGTGTCGTGCACCTCCAGGGCGACGCTGCGCCTCTCCTCCTCGCGCACCGACTCCATATATGCGGTCAGGGCGCGCAGCTGTTCGGCGGCGGTTCGCAGCTCCTCCTGGTCCCTCCTGCGCTCCGCGATCTCCTCCTGCAGGCGGCGGTTGGCCTTCTCCAGCTCCAGGGTGCGCTCTTTCACCAACTCCTCGAGGTGTTCGCGGTATCTGTCCAGTTCCTCCTCGGACCACATGCGCAGCACGGCCATGGCATAGAGGTCCGCCAGCCTGTTCATGAGGTCGAGGTCCTTTTCGGTGTAGTCACGGCCGGAGTTGGCCAGCGCTAGCTGACCCACCAGGGCTCCACCCAGCAGCGCCGGTACGGATATGAACCGCTCTATAGGGATATGGCCATCCGGTACTCCCGTCGACCTGGGGTCCTCGCGAGGCAGGTTGGTGAGCAAAGGCTTCCTGTTCTCCAGGACCCAGCCCCACAGCCCTTTGAACTCCTTGAACACCACGCTCTTGTCCGCGATCTCGCACTTCTCCCATATATCCCTGGACAGGGTGGGGGAAACCAGGTATCCGGTATCAGCTTCGACATAGCCGACGTAGCCGAAGGGGCTCCCGGTGAGGCGTTTGGCGTTCTCCAGCACGACGTAGGATACATCGTCGATGGACACATGGGCGAGTAGCGTGGCGGAGAGCTCCGCCACCGCCGTGTTGACCTCCAGCTCATACGCCAACATCTCCTCCATGCGCACTCGCCTGGTGATATCCCTGGTGATGCTCCCCATCATCATGCCCTCACGGGAACGGACCGGAAAGGTCGCTGTCTGGATCGTGCGTCGCCTCCCGTCAGGGGCCTGTATCTCCCTTTCACTGGTCTCCCCCATCCACGTATCATGGCCCTCTCCCAGGGAGGCGGAGATAGAGGACTTGAAATCTTCGAAGGCTTCAGGGTTTTGCAGCTCAGGCAGGACCAGGCTGTATTGCACATCCCAGAGGTATCTCCCCAGGGCTTCTTCGCGTCGCAGCCCCATTATGCTCTCTTGGGCACTGTTCCATTCGATGATGATCCCCTTACTGTTCACCAGTATGATGCCGTCGGAGGACTGCTCCACTACGCTTCGGAACTTGTATTCGCTCTCCCGTAAAGCTTCCTCCATCTGCCTGCGCTTGGTGATATCCGCCACCATCGCCAGGGCACCGATAAATCTACCGGCCTCATCGGTGAGCGGGGATGTCTCCAGGCTGGTGTATATACGTGACCCGCCCTTTCTGAGGAACTCGAAGTCATGCTGCTCCCCGATGCCGCTCCTGCGGCGTTCCAGGTTTTTCTCGGCGGCCTTTATCCCCTCCTCGTCCATGAAGTCGTAGAATGAGTGGCCCAGCATCTCTTCCACGCCATACCCGATTATTTCCGCCATGCGCGTGTTGACAAAGGTGGTGATACCCTCGCCGTCGATGGTCCATATCCCCTCTTGGGCACTGTCCACGATCGCGCGGTATTTTTCCTCACTGATCCGCAAGGCTTCCTCGGACTCGCGCCTGGACGCGAGATTGTTGCACCATTTGTCCAGTGTCGCCGCGGCGACCTCGTCACCCAGGAATTCATCGGGGGGCATAAAGTAGAAATTATCGTAGATCTCGGTCCCTATGACGGCGATGGGGTGGGTGGTCAGGATCCCCAGCAAGAGGTCGGGGCTGAAATGCCTGCGGTCGTACTGGCAGATGGCCATACAGCGGCTGCCGGGAAAGAAGTGGTTCAGCTTGGCCTCGTATTCGATGAGCCTCTCCGAGCCCGGCAGCCCTTTCAGGGCCCAGGTCATCTCTCCCGTGACCCTCAAGGCTGAATATCCCTCGGAGACCGCCTGTTCCGTCTCCGTACGCAGCAGCGCGATCATGCCGTCGGGATCGAACTCTCCCTCCTTCATGTAGGCATCGTCGACGGTGAGGATGGATAGCTGCCCACTGCTCAGATAGGGCTGGGTGTCGATCCCGTCGCTCTCCAGGTATCCCAGGACCTCCTCGGCGGTATGTAAGTCGACGATATAGAAGACCTTCTCGCCGCGCTCGAGCCCTTGCCTGAGATAGGGCGTGAGCAGGGAACGGTGCTCTTCCTCCGACTGGTAGATGCAGCAGAGATGGTCTCCCGGTTCGAGATCGCTCAAGCCGAACGGTTTACGCAGTTCCTCCATGCCCCTTACCTCCAAGGAATATCATAATCAAATCGTGGTTTTACCGCCATATTCAGCCGACCAAACACATGGGGTCGGACCAAACACATGGGGTCGTGCCCTCGATCTTCGGTTCCCGCTTCTAGCCCCCACAAAACAAGAAACGAAACGTGCGTATCCCACGGCAAGTGAATGAGAATGTGTCCCAGGCGTAGCCCTATAAAGAAAACCCTGCCCTGGAACGATGGGGTCGGTCGGAGCGACATCGCAAGCGGCCAGCAGATAGGTAACACACGTGGCGACAACGCTCCGCTTCTAGCACTTCGATCGAGGATTAAAAAGGGAATCAACAGGCCGCGCGTCGCGGAGCGAAGACCGTTACCACTCGGCCAGGGCCGGAAGAACACTTACCTGGAGGCCCCGGGCCGGAAGAACACCCTATGGGGCCGGTCGGAGCGCCCATCTGCGCCATTACTTGCCCGGTGAGCAAGGTGCTCGGAGGAGCTTGCGACGACGACCAGCCTTGTCACCGGGCCGGATTAGCAACCGCGGAGGCCGTTACCCCTAGGCCCCAGGCCGAAAACCAACTACGTCGTGGCCGCCGTCCCAGACACCCTTGTAGTTGAAATACATGGGCCTCTCCACCACGATGCCCGGCCCCGACGTGACCTGCACGCGGGTCGAGAGCTGGAAGTCGGGCCCGGCATGGTCGTTGACCAGGATGGTGACCCTGGTGCGCGCCGGGACGGTGACCTCCCGGATGGGCAGCGCGCCCTCCTCCTGAGTATAGTAGGTCACCCCGACCACTGCGGCCGAATCCGAGGGGTTCTGGAAACAGAGCCACTGCTGGAAGCCGCCGCCGGTGTAGCCCTCCGCCAGCAGCCACTCCGCAGCCGGGGAACTCGCCCCGATGACACAATGGCCCCCCTGTGCCGCCAGGTCGGCGCAGTGGTAGTTGAAATACATGGGACGTTCGGCGAGGAAGGTCTCGGAAGAGGTAAGGGCGGCGGATACGTCCTTCTCCCCGCCCACCTCGTCGCGGATAAAAACGGTGCGCCGGGAGCCGGCCGGGACGTCGTAGGCCCGTTCCACCGGGTCCCCCTGTCCCGGTCCGAGCTGGTAAACCACGCCTATGCTGATGCCGTACTCGTGTGGGTTCTGCAGGGTGATCCAGGATTCGAATCCGGAGCGGGTGGTACCCTCAGCGAAAAAGAACTCGCGGGAGAGCTGCGTAGCTCCCATCACGCAGTGCCCGCCCTCCCAGTGACGCGAGCCCCTTCCCAGGTAGTCGAAGTACATGGGGCGCTCGACCACCACGGGTTGGCTGGACTCCACGGCCAGGGAGGCCTGGTAGTCGGACCCCAGCACGTCGTTGGCCTTGAAGGTGCGCCGCGAGCGGGCCGGGACGCCGTAACCAGTCCTTACCTGCTCGCCCGCTTCCTGGGTCTGGAAGCGGAAGGTGAGGCCGGCATCGGCCTCCCCGGGATTGAGCACGCATATCCATTCGTCGAAACCGCGCCCGGTGTAGCCCTCGGCGAAATACCACGTTGTCGCCGGGGCGGGAGCGCCGATGACATCGTGTCCCCCGTCCCACTGGCCCTGGTAGTCGAAGTACATGGGGCGCTCGGCGAGGATGACCTTGTCCGACTCGAGCTTGATGGACACTTCTTTGCCCGATCCCGCCTCCTCGTTGACGTTGATGGTGCTGCGGCTGTCCCCGGGCAATACGTAATCCTTTGTATAAGGCTGGCTGCCGTCCGCGTAGAGGTAGGTGACCTGGGCGATGGCCCGGTCGCCCTCCCGGTTCAGCATGCACAGCCACTCCTCGAAACTATCGCCCGTATAACCTTCCGCGAAATAGAACGAGCTCTTCACCTCGGACAGGGATACCACGAAGTTCACGCCGTTGGAGGTGCCCTCTGCGGTGGTGACCGTCATCATACCCGAGAGGGCGCCCGCCGGCACCCGGCAACGGATGCGGGTATCCGTCCACTCCAGGTAGTCGGTAGCCTGCGTGGACGCGAAGGATACGTTGGAGGAGCCGCGGTCGGACCCGAACTTCGAGCCGTCGATGGTGACCACCGTGCCCGTGGCCCCCGAGGTGGGAGATATGGAATCGATGTGGGGAACGCCGGCGGAGCCTCCCTTGAAGCGGTTGTACGCCACGTTGAGCAGGTTCACGAACTCACCCGTGGCCTTCTGGTTGCCCACGTAGTTAGGGTGATTGTCTCCGCCCGTGGGGTAGGCCAGGGTGTTCCCTCCCCCATCGGTCTTATGCTGGATGGCCCCGTTCAACCAGCGGTGGTGGTTTCCCGTCGACCAGTTGAAGTCGCTGGCGTAGGAACTACCCCCGTTGCTGGTGAGGACGTTGTAGAAGTCGAAAACGAAGACGTTGCCCGCGGTGTAACCGTCCAGCCAGTCATTGACGAGCCAGTTGTTGAAGGCGCGGGCGTTGGCGGCGTTGGTGGGGCTCTGTACCGGGGGTGCGGTGACGACCACGAAGAGTTTGTCCGGCCTGGTCCTGAAGTACTCCAGGATATCGATGTAGATGCCCTTGGCATTGCCCACGGTGAGGGGCGAGGAGCTGCCCCTCAAGGGATTGCTCGCGATGGGGGGGACTGGATCGCCGGGACTGCCTCCCACCTCCGAGTTGGGGTAGCAGGACTTGAACATGATGATCTCGTTCTCGCCGCCGGGATCCGTGGCGAGGCGGGAATAGGTGCTGTTCTGCCCGCTCTCCGCATAGAGGGCGGATATATTGGTGGAACTGGAGGGACCCCGGAACCAAGACCACCAATGGCCGATATCGGTGCTGCTCCCGATACTGTCCGGGCCCCAGCCGTAGTTGGTGTCGCTGACGAAGTAGTTGTTGTTTCGCAGGGCGATGCCCAGGCCCCCGTTGGAATCCTCCAGCCAGTTCTCGCCGCAGGAGTGGTGGATGAAGATGAGCTTGACCGGGCTTGCGGGCGGGCTGGGGTTGTCCGCGGCAACGGTGACGATGCCGCCATGATCGCTGCCGCCGTCTATCCCAAGGGTGGAGGACGACGCCGCGGAAGTAAGCGATAGGAATAACGCCAATATCAGTGTCAGGACAAGAGCGAAAGACACCCTCTTACAAGCCATGGCTGCACCTTTCCTTCAATGGTCCGCTTATCGCTTATATAGCTTTGTCGACATCCTCTCCCAAAAGATATAACGGGATACCAGCAGTCGGATTTCAGGGACGGGCCTGTCGCTGATATGGGGTCGCTGATATGGGGTCGTGGGGTGGGGGTGGGGGTGGGGGGGGGAGGCCCCCCCCAACAAAAAGAAAACCAGGGGCCCAAAAAAAAAAAAAACACACCCAAAAAAAA
>Ga0315277_10002457_pt1 | contig 25886 bp, 13 predicted proteins | sample YL17G05_15_MG_FD_203695 | JGI IMG/M metagenome (GOLD analysis project Ga0315277, IMG submission 203695) | Sediment microbial communities from Yellowstone Lake, YNP, Wyoming, USA - YL17G05_15 | ecosystem: Environmental > Aquatic > Freshwater > Lake > Sediment | place: USA: Wyoming | collected... | reverse complement strand
CAGCAGGCATAGCAGGCACAGGTCGGCCTGGAAATGGTCGGTGAGGACGTTGGCGATGGCGGCCAGCATCGCCGAAGGCTCGGGCACCGTATCGCGGACCTGGTCAATGGCCAGGATCAAGTCCAGTTCTTCTTGCTTCAGTGCAAGCCGCTGACGCAGGGCGCGTGAGGTTTCCTCGCTCGTTGTGTCGCTCATGGGTTCCTCCTCAGCCCGCCCATCATCAAATACCTGAGAGATTCTTCGCTGTGCTCAGAATGACACATGAATCCTATCTTATCACGCTCAGATCAGGTTGTCAACAAAGAACGGCGGAGAATGTTTGCCTTTGCTTTTCTCTCACTGTATAATCGAAGCGCGGCAGGTGTGGGGCAGGCTTTCCAGCCTGCCATGCAGGGGATCCTCACACAAGGGCAAGGCAATGACCCGAGAGCAGCACGCCCAGGTGCTTAACGAGCACGTTGTGCTGGACAGGCTACAGCAGACACTGGCTGCTCACCTTTATCGGCAGGCCAGGCGGCTTGGGCTATCCTGCGAGGCTTTTCAGATGGCCTCTCTGTGCGATGCCCTGCTCAGCGAGCCTGCCAAAACCCCCGAGGCAGGTCAACGTTGCGCAACGCACGTTCTGCACGAGAGCACCCTGTTCAACACGTACCATACGGAGAACCTGGAGGTACACGATTACCTGCACTTGGTCTCTCAGGACATGCGCAAACGGTTGGGGCAGTTTGTCACGCCGAGTGTGATTGTCAAGTACATCCTGGATGCGATAGGATACCGGGACGAGGCCGATATTCTGGACAGGCGGCTGGGTGACCCAGCCTGCGGGTCAGGCATCTTCCTGGTAGAAGCGATCAGGGTCTACCTGGCAACGCTGCGCCGGGCTGATGTGCCCTTAGAAACGTGGTACCCGCGGGTACTCTCTGCTTTTGCAGGGATGGACATTGACCCCATCGCCTGCCTGTATGCGCGTTTCAACCTGAGCCTGTTGTTGGCACCTGCGATCCTGTTTTGGGCCGATTCGCATCCTGCTGCTGTTCTACCTGACTTGCCCGTATATTGCCTGGACACCTTGAGAGCAGTTGCGGCAGAGCTGGGGGCTCCTCGGCTCTTTTCCTACGAACCGTCGCTGCTTCGCCTGGCAGGTTCCTTCGATTTTGTGGCAGGCAATCCTCCCTATGGCAAGACTGGCCGGTTGGACAAAGCACTGCAAGATGTCTTTCGCGACTCTCTGTACGGCCACCCCAATGCCTATGGCCTTTTCCTGCACGCTGGATTGGAGATGCTTCGCCCAGGTGGCATGCTGGGCTACATCATTCCGCGCTCTATGCTGTCCGGTCTATACTTCAAGAACCTGCGCCATTTCATCGAACAGCGGGCTGCCTTGCGAGAAATCACTCTGATCGCTGAGCGCAAGAAAGTCTTTGAAAGCGTGTTGCAAGGCACGATGATACTGGTCGTCCAACGCCAGCCTGCGCTTCATCCGCTCAGGACGGCTGTAGCCCGTTCGGTCGCAGACCTGGAAACCCGACAGATGCCGGCTGCTCAGGTTGACCAGGGACGGGTCGTTCGCCATCTGAATGGCACGAGCGTGTGGTTCGTGACCGACACCGGGAGCGCTTACGATATTCTGGACAAAATCCTGGGCCGTCATCCCATCCTGTCCAGTCCCGCCGTTGGCTGCCCGGCCAGGACTGGTCCCATCGTGTGGAATCGAGTCAGGCCACTCCTCCGTCCTGGCCCGGAAGCCGCCACGCTGCCGCTGGTGTGGGCGACCGATGTGGGACGGTTTGCATTTGCCTTCGGCAGCGCTGGTGAGAGTCGTTTATCGTATCTTGAGGTGACTCCTCGCACCCGGTACCTGGCAAATCAGGGGGTGAGTCTGCTGGTGCAACGGGTGACGGCCGACGAACAGCCCCATCGTTTGGTCGCCTGCGTGCCCGAGCGTTTCTGTGCTGAGCACGCGGCCGGGTACTTTGTCGAGAATCACCTCAATGTGATCCAGCCTCTTCCCGATGCCTCCCCCATTGACCTTTACTATTTGCTGGGCATCCTCTGCTCGGACGTGATGGAATTCTTCTTCCGTGCCATGAACGGCAATACCCAGGTCTCGGCCACGGAACTCAACCTCATGCCGATACCCCGTTGTGACGAAGAACGGCAGATTGCCACCCTGGCCCGGCAATTGCAAGATACCTCGGCCTCTGCTACGAGAGTGCTTCTGGAGCAAGAGATGAACGAACGGGTAGCAGAAGCCTATGGGCTGACTCCCGGTGAACTGTACTATACCCAAGAGGTCTTGTCCGATGCGGTGTTCCTGCTTCATCCCCGCATCGTGACCAGGTTGCCGGACTCGTACCGTCGCAGACCCCAGTAGAAGACTCCGCGCGCCGCCAGCGCAAGCCCGGCGGTGAAGGCGACCAACATCCCCATCTGCTCCCACTGGAAGTCGCTCAGCAGCCTGGCCGGCACGGAGCCGACGAAGGCGGCCGGAATGAGGGTGTAGAGCAGTACCCGCACCACGCCGGGAAAGATCTCTACCGGGTACATGCCGAAGGTGATCAGCGCGTTGATCGCCTGGGTCGCCAGGTTGTCGGCGTTGCCCACCCAGAAGGCCAGCGACCCCACCAGCACACTGAAAGCGACCAGGATCAGGCCGGCGAACCCTCCCAGTAGCAGAAACAGCGGCAGGCCCACCCACCGGCCTGGCGCGGCGGCCAGGAAGACCAGCAGGCCAAACAGCACGTCCCCCCACGAGGAGAGTGACATCCGCGAGACCAGCAGGTGCACCAGCGGGTCGGCCGGAAGGGCCAGGTAATAGTCCAGGTCGCCGCTGACGATGACGCGCGCCACCAGGAAGGCGTTGCCGCAGAATGCCGTCGCCGCGCCAAAGCCGAAGGCCACGACCCCGTACAGCGTCATCACCCCGGCCAGGTTCCACCCCCGCAGCGTCGGCAGCCGGTTAAAGAGCACCCACCAGAAAAACAGCAGCATGACGTCGTTGAGCACCATGCCGGCCACCTGGAGCACGAACGCTCCCCGGTACGCCATCGCCGACATCAGATTGTGCCGCAGATACCCCCAGACTAATCGTAGTGTTTTCATCCGTAATGCGTAATGCGTAATCCGTAATCCGTCTTCACCATTTGTTCATTGTTCATTGTTTCATTGTTCATTGTCCTCATCCGCCATGGACCACCAGCCGCCGCTGCGCCCGCTGCCAGATGACCGTGATCAGTACCACCAGCGCAACGGCATACATGACCTGGCCGGCCACGGAGCGCAATACGAACCCGGGCTCGAAGGCGACGAAGGCCCGCGCCGGGGCATAGGTGATGAACTGGAACGGCAGCCACCCGGCTATCCGGCGCAGCCACTGCGGGAACATCTCCAGCGGCAGGAACATCCCACCCACGGTGAACAGCAGTTTCTGATAGATCCAAAAGGCCGGCATCACTTCCTCGATCCAGAAGGCCGACAGGCCGATCAGGACGGCGATCAGGCTATCTAACAGCAGGGCCAGTGTGGCCATCACAAGGAAGGCGACCAGCCCAGCCGGGCTTCCTGCTACCTGTCGTATCCCCAGCGTCACCACGACCGCCGCCGTCAGCAGGTTGAGCACGAAGCGCGGGGCGGAATTGCCCAGCGAGTTGGCCAGTTGGTAGAAGGGGTAACTCAGCGGGCGCGCCAGCGTGTAGGCCAGGTCGCCCGCCTTGACCGCCTCGCTGATCTCGACGAAGACGCGCGAGGTGGACAGGACGATCGTCTCGGTCATCGCCAGGTACCAGACCACCTCCGCCAGCCGGTAGCCCGCCAGTTCCTTCTGCCCACTGACGCCGAAGGCGGTTGACCAGAGCGCCATGAAGACACCCATGAAGAGAACCATCGAGATGCATCGCAGCCCCAGTTCGGCCCGGTACACCCACTGCTGCCGGGCAGAAGTCCACAGAACGAAGCCGTAGCGTATCATAGCCAAATGTGATATGTGAAACTGAAACGTGGTGCGTGTTGCGTGTTGCGTGGTCCGTGCACGGAACACGAAACACGGAACACGAAACACGCAACACGGATTACGGATTATGTATTTCGCCTGGTGTAAATGCGGGCGATGATCTCCTCCATCGGCGGGTTGTCCACCGTGATGTCCGCGATGGTGTACCGCGCCAGCAGCCGCCCCACCACTTCCTCGATCGGCGCGACGGTGGTGTCAACCTTCAGTTTGACTCCGTACCCCTTGTGCTTCAATATCTCCACGCCGGGGCCATCGAACCCTTGCCAGGGCTCGCCCAGTTTCAGCGAGACGGTCTTGGCGTGGATATAGTCCCGCCTTAAGGTGGAGACCCGCCCGTCATAGATCACCTCTCCGTGGTTGATCACCATGGCCCGCTTGCACAGTACCTCCACGTCGCCCGCGTCGTGGGAGGTGAGGAAGATGGTGACTCCCTCCTGCTGGTTGAGTTCCAGGATCAGGTCGCGGATGCGCTGCTTGACGACCACGTCCAGGCCGATGGTGGGCTCGTCGAGGAAGAGGATGCGCGGGTGGTGCAGCAGCGAGGCGGCGATCTCGCAGCGCATGCGCTCCCCCAGCGAGAGTTTTCGCACCGGCACCTGTAGGTGATCTCCGATCTCGAACAACTCGACCAGGTGGTCCAAGCGCTGCCGGTAAGTGGCCCGTTCCACTTCATAGATGCGGGCCAGCAGGTCGAAAGAGTCCGCCGGGGGCAGGTGGTACCAGAGTTGGGATTTCTGGCCGAAGATGGCGCCGATCTCGTAGGCCAGGCGGGCGCGCTCGCGCCACGGGATTTTGCCCAGCACGAGGGCCTGGCCGGAGGTGGGGTGGAGGATGCCGACCAGCATCTTGATGGTGGTGGACTTGCCGGCGCCGTTGGGACCGATGAAGGCGACCCGCTCTCCTTCCTCCACGGCGAAGGTGATGTCTTTCACGGCCAGGGTCTCGCGGCGGAGTGGGCGGAAGAGAGCGCGCAGGCTTCCGCGCAGGCCGGGTCGTTTCTCGCGGGTGATGAAGGTTTTGGTCAGTCCTTCCACCTGGATGGTGGTCACGGGTGCCTCCTGGCTTCGTTCTGGGTGTCCCGAGCGAGTTCATATCCTTGTCTGGCGGGCTTGCTGCAGATTATAGCCGGTTGGCTTTGTTGCACAAGTGTAGGCCGCGCTCAGGCCCGGCCTAAGCGCGGCCGCAGAGAGGCAATCGCCGCCACACGAAGCCTTCCGGGCCACATGGCGGCATACTTCCTTTGCAGTGGCCGGTAATAGGACTCGGCCCGCTGGTGGCGTCCGTTAACCACCTCTGATTACTAGTGGCAAGAAAACGCGTTCTGTGACTGGCTGGATTGGTGGCACGCCGGGGTCTATTGGAGGATCTGGGGGAATGTGGGCCAAAGCAAAATAGTTTACCAGAAAATCCGCCCACGTTGTTGCATTGGCGAAGGCCCAACTGCCGCCAGTGACATAGTTTGCATAGTCCCACCCACCACTTCCTGGCGGGAAGTAGATAGCAATCCCGTGTGCATCATCCAGATGCCAGTCGTTCCCCGACCACGGGTCCCGCCCAGACTGGTGATGTTCGGCTACCACGCAATTGGTGATGGTGTTCATTACACTTTGTGCTGCGCTTTGTACTGTGATATCGCTTATGTCTGCATTCACCAACTCAGCGAAATGGTAAAGGTCAATGTACTCGTCGGTGTTGTCCAGGATCGTGTAGTCGCGCGAATCGAAGGTCTGCACCTTGCTGCGGATGTTGATCGTCTGCGAGATAGTCGTGCTGTCCATGTAGGTCTCCAGCGCTTGAGCAAGTGTGTCAGTTGCGTTGCCCAGGCTCTCGATAGCCGATAGGTCCAGCGCGGACACAGTTGCTGGAAAGCCTCGCAGGGCGGCCATGTAAAGGTCAGCGATATTCTGGGCTAACTGGCGCGGTGTCGTGCTGTCAGTCACACTGGAGGCGTATGCATCGTAAGCAAACACGCTCCAGCCCAGGTTCTCTGAAGCTACAAGGTATTCCACGTCGTCCCTGACTTCATAGGCGTCCTCGATCATCCCCATCAGGCAGGCATCAAGGTAAAGAACATCAATCTTTTTGCTACCGCTGTCAGTTATGGAGTCAAGCGCGGCCTCCAACTCGGAATAGGCGGAGAGGTTGTCCCCACCGCTGGTGTTGTCCCAGGCGATGCCAGTAGTGCCCCGGCCATGATTGGCAATGGAGAGAAAGTAGTGCTTGGCAGGGTAGTTCATCTGTGCCCAGCTCACAAAGTTCACCAGGGTTTGGGTATTGCCAGTGTTTAGCTCGTGTGGATTCCAGGGGACGGAGATGACGGGTGAACTGACACCTGGCGTAGTATCATACTTCACGTGATACAGACGTGTATCGCCGCTCTGCCAGCCATCGGATAGCACAAGAATATTGGGGTTAGACTTATTCGCTACTCGCTCTATCTCATCAATGGCACGTTCCAGTTGGAGATGAAGGTTGTTATCGCCGGCAAAGTAGAGGATGAAGGTCCAAGTCTCATTCCCGGTCGTGGCGATAATATAGTTGGGTTTGTTCTCTGTGTCAGAACCACTGGGGCCAGAGACGGTGGAGGAGACGGTATAGGTGCCTGAATTCTCATAAGTGAAATAGGGATAGCGAGCGCCACTGATGCTTCCATTGCCGAATGTCCAATCCCACGTGGTAATGGCACCAGTGGACAGGTCGGTGAACTGCACATCGAGCGGAATGGTGCCGGTAATGGGTAAGGCGATGAAGTCAGCGTTAGGTATAGGATAGCCGGTGGTAATGTAGGCGACCGCGGTTTCAGTATCACTTCCTCCTGGCCCATTGACCGTCAGGGAAACGGTATAGGTACCCGCAGCGGTGTACGCGTGTGTCGGATTCCGAGCAGTACTTGTGCTGCCATCGCCAAAGTTCCACAACCATGAGGTGATATCGCCGCTGGACTGATCGGTGAAGGTGACGGTGAGCGGGACGGTGCCGTAGAGAGGTGAAGCAGTGAAGGCAGCATTAGGTGCTACATCATCCCCAAAAACCTCAATCTCCAGTGCCCACCCATGGTAGCCATCCAACAGGGTTCGATCATCGAATCTATAGCGTACGTAGCGAGCGGTTACCTCATCGAAAGTTGTGCTGTGCCTACAACTGGGGAGAACCCAGCTCACTTCCAGTGTTGCTGTTATTGTGCGGCACCTGAGCTCGGCGGTGGTAAAAACTTCGGTGTAGGTGATTCCATTCTGGCTGACCAGGACCTGCCAGGTAGTGGGGATACTGAGCCCATTCTGGGGCCACCAGTCAAGGCGGCTCACCTTCTGAAGGTTGCCCAGATCAATGGTGGCCTGTTTCCAACCCGGCAGACTCCCTCCCCAGCCTCCTGTCCCCCCTGCCCAGGCAAACCCATAGTTCCAATCTGAATTCTGGATACGTCCATCCACAAGCTGGTTGCGGTCAGGACAGCAACCCCAGCCTGGATCGGCTGTGAGCACCTTGCCCAGCGCCAGGTTGGTGAGTCCTGTGTAGTGAATCGGCCCGATGAGTTGAGGATTAGGTCCATTGACGCCATCGGGGTCGCTGACTGTTGCCCGCACCCAATAGTCAGTATCCCGGGTGAGACCATGGATACGGCAGAGTTTAGGGGCAAAGTTTACAATTGGACCACACTTCTGTGTCCAAGGACCACTGCTGCTGGGCGCAACCTCCACGCTTTGCAGTTGGCTATTTCTGTTGGAATCCTCACGAATAGGGACGGAAACCAGGATGTAGGTATCTTGAACCGTAACTGTGGCTGCCTCGACCATCACGGCGATTGCTGAGCTGGCAGGTGTCCGAATGGGCCCAAGGATCTGAGGGTTTGTCCCAATGACCCCATCAGGGTCAATGAAAGTCACCTTCACGTAGTAGCCAGTATCGGGCGTCAGGTTTCTGAGCGGACATTGACGCCAGGTCGATTCTCCAGGGGTCCCATTTCCACAACTACGGGTCCATGGTCCACTTGCCGAAAGGCTGTACTCGTAGATTGTGTAGCTGTTTCCATTGGTATCTCCTCCGAACGGACTCAATACCGTAATCCAGGTACTGCTACCGGCTCGCGCTGAGGCTGCCGCCGGGATAGTGGCGGTGGGTGCGGCGATAGGGCCATAATATACGAAGGCCCGCCCTTCGTCTATCTGCTCGTTGTCGTAGGCCCAGGCTCCGACGATGATGTCGTCATAACCATCACCGTTCACGTCGCCAGCCGTACTCACCGAACGGCCCAACTCGGCATTATCTTGGTTGCCCTCGGCCATCCAGTCCGCTGTCGTGCTCAGGCCCTTAGCCGAACCGCGGTAGATGAGGGCTCGCCCCTCATTCGCCTGACCGTTGTCATAGTAGCGTGCTCCAACGATGATATCATCATAGCCATCGCTGTCAACGTCCCCGGCTGTGCCCACCGACCAGCCGAGCCCGCCGCCAGCCTGGTTACTCTCGGCTGTCCAGTTCGCTGTGGAACTCGGGCTGGCTGCCGAGCCGTAGTAGACGAAAGCTTGCCCCTCATCTGTCTGGCCGGCGTCGTAACCCGGTGCCCCGACAATGACGTCGTCATAGCCATCGCCGTTCACATCCCCAGCCGTACCCGCCGAGACGCCGAAGCCGGGGCAAACCTGGTTGCTTTCAGCCATCCAGTTGGGACTCGCGCTCAGACCTGTAGCCGAGCCGTAGTAGGCGAAGACCCGCCCCTCATCTGTCTGGCCATTGTCGTAAAGAAGTGCCGTAATAATGACATCGTCATAGCCGTCACCGTTTATGTCTCCTGCCGTGCCGACTGAACGGCCGAACTGGGCACTCACCTGGTCACCCTCCGCTATCCAGTTGGCAGTGGTGCTCAGGCCTGTCGCTGAGCCGTGGTATACGAAGACCCGGCCCTCATTCATCTGGTCGCCGTCATAGTTCCCTGCGCCAACGATAACGTCAGCGTAACCGTCGCCATTCACGTCACCTGCCGTGTCCACTGAGTCACCGAAGAGAGCACCGTTTTGGTTGCTCTCCGCCGTCCAGCCAGGACTCAGGCTCGGGCCTGCAGCCGAGCCGTAGTAGACGAAGGCCCGCCCTTCGTCTATCTGGCCATTGTCATAGTAATTCGCTCCGACGATGACATCGTCATAGCCGTCATTATTTACGTCCCCTGCCGTGCTCACCGACGAGCCGAAGCCGGCGTCGGCTTGGTCGCCCTCGGCTGTCCAGCTAGGGCTCGTGTTCAGGCCTGCTGCCGAACCTTGATAGACAAAGGCCCGCCCTTCATTCACCTGGCCGTTGTCGTACCAATGTGCCCCGACGATAACGTCAGCGTAACCGTCACCATTCACATCCCCCGCCGTGCTCACCGACCAGCCGAAGTAGGCTTGGGCCTGGTCGCTCTCGGCTGTCCAGTCAGGACTCGTGTTCAAGCCCGCCTGCGAGCCATAGTAGACGAAGGCTCGCCCTTCGTTCGTCTGGCCATTGTCGTACCAGTATGCCCCAACAATGACGTCGGCGCAGCCGTTGCCATTCGCATCGCCCGCCGTACCCACGGACCAGCCCAGGTAGGCATTGTTCTGGTTGCCCTCGACTATCCAGCTTGCCGCTGTACTAAGGCCCATCGCTGAACCGTGGTAGACAAAGACAGCTCCCTCGGACGACTCGAGGTTAGTATAGTGGGGCATGCCGACGATGACATCGTCGTAGCCGTCACCATCCACGTCTCCGGCTGTGCCCACTGAATAGCCAAATTGGGCTCCTCCAGTCTGGTCGCCCTCGGCCGTCCAGTCCGCGGTCGTGCTCAGGCCGGTCGCCGAGCCGTAGTAGACATAAGCCCGCCCTTCATTTACCTGGCCGTTGTCGTACTGGTACGCTCCGACGATGACGTCGGCGTAGTTGTCGCCGTTCACATCCCCTGCTGTGCCGACCGACCAGCCCAAGCGCGCGTCGGTCTGGTCACTCTCAGCCATCCAGTTGGCCGTTGTGCTCAGACCTGAAGACGAACCGTAGTAAACGTACGCTCGCCCCTCGTTGTCATAGTGCCAGGCTCCAACGATGACATCGGCATAGCCATCACTGTTCACGTCGCCCGCCGTACTCACCGAGCAACCGAAGTTAGCGCCGCTTTGATCGCTCCCAGCCGCCCAGTCTGCTGTCGTGCTCAAGCCAGTCGCCGAGCCGTGATAGACGAAGGCCCACCCTGCGTTTGCCTGGCCGTTGTCGTACCCGTGCGCCCCGATGATCACATCATCGTAGCCGTCACCGTTCACATTCCCGGCTGTACCCACCGAATAGCCGAAGTAGGCCTCGGCCTGGTTACCCTCGGCTGTCCAGTTCGCGGCCGTGCTCAGGCCTGTCGCCGAACCATGGTAGACGAAAGCTCGCCCCTCGTCCGTCTCGCCGCCGTCATAGTAAGGTGCCCCGATGATAACGTCGTCGTACCCGTCGCCGTCCACGTCTCCTGCAGTGCCCACCGAATAACCGAACTCAGCGGAAGCCTGGTTGCTCTCAGCCATCCAATTGGGACCTGTGCTCAGGCCTGTCGCCGAGCCATGGTAGACGAAGGCAGCTCCCTCGTCTGTCTGTCCACTGTCGTACCATCGCGCCCCGACGATGATGTCGTCGTAGCCGTCATTATTGACGTCGCCCGCTGTGCCCACTGAGTAGCCGAACTCGGCGGAGACCTGGTCACTCTCGGCTGTCCAGTTGGGAGTGGTCGTCAGAGGGTCAATGGTAATCGGATAGACGGCGGCAGAAGCGTCGAGTGTAATGCGTAATACGTAGGATGAATTGCCTGTTGCATGGTCCAGGGGGATGAGTTGCAGGCGGGCGGGAAGCGCGTGGCCGGTAGCGTCGGAAGCGCGCAGGTCACTGTAACGCAGCACCCGCACGCCCTGGGGGGTAGTGAACTCGATGGCCATCCCGTCGTCGCTCAGATTGGGTGTCAGGTCGCCGGAGAGGGTGAGTTCCAGGACAATTCGAGATTCAGGATTGAGAATCTGGGATTTCGGGGCACTCCCCAGGGTGAAGCCCTGTTCTAAGCCACGCTCGTCGTTGACGTACCACTCGATCAGGCTACCCTGGCGATACTCGACGCGATTGGCAGAGGCAACTGGTTCGGCAGTGGCCACGGGCTGGACATCCCCAGCATATCCGTAGCCGGCCAGAGTCAAGCCCCAGCGCCAGGGAGGGCTTTCTGTCTCGGCAGACCAGACGCGAGGGATGACCACCGGACCATCTGGCGTGAAGTAGGTGCGCAGGTTGTGGGCGCGGTTGGGGGCCTGGTAGGCGGCCAGCAGGCCAGGGAGATAGGTGTGGTCTTGCCAGGTGACGTGATACTCTTCTTGGTTGAGGCTCTCTTGCACAGTAGTCCACCGGTCTGAAGCCTGTAGCGCGGCTGAATCGAGAGTATCACCGGTCAGAGTTGATATAGGTCCTGGCGCCTGGTAACCTGCCACTAATCCCAGGTCCACATGCTGCCCTCCACTCTGCGTTGTCCAGGTGCGGATGCTGACCATATCATTGTACGAAGCAGTAATAGTGATAGCATCTCCAGGAGAGACGTGCAATGGAGCGGAACTGAGATCCACACTGTAGTAGGGCTCGCTGCCAGTGCCGCTGTCCATTGTAGTAGTGTCGAAGGCACCGTGGAGACTCTGAATATGAACCCTGGCCCCAGTCACAGGGGCATCGTCGTGGTAGATGTAGCCATAAAGGCAGCAGGTAGGCGGTTCTTCGCCTGGCGGAGTCACCCCATCGCAGTCGTGGGGCAGAGGTTGCGGCGGCGATGTCAGCCAAAGATGTTGCTCTGGCTCTGATTTCACTTCCACTGCATGCATTGCTTGCACATCGAGTCCTACGGAGACCATTGTGCCGATCAGCGCGAATTTGATCAAAAGCCTGAGCAAGCGGAAGCGTGTGCGCATCATGATTTTCCTCCTTGGCTGCCAGTGAATAGGATTCTCTACCATATAAGACGACAACTGGGCTCATTTTCTTTTGATCTAGACCAGTGCCATCACTTCAAACCCAGCCCAGTAAAAGGGATGCCGATATTTCTCCAGGGCAACAACCTGGGCTTTCTGCAGAGCAGCCGCTGCTCTCTCGCCTGTCCGGAGCGCGCCGTAAAAACATGCCATTAACTCTGGCGTGGAGGCGTCGTCCACTGCCCATAGGCTGACGACCAGTTGCCGTGCCCCAGCGCGAAAGAACCCCCGTGCCAGGCCAAGTAGATCGCTCCCCCAGCTCAGGCTCCTGCCGGTCTCGCAGGCACTCAGGGTCACCAGCCGGACGCGGGGCAGATCCCATTCATCCAGGTCAGCAGCAGTCAGCCAGCCATCGGCCAGATGCAAAGCGGAGAAATGAGGCGCGTCGGGGCGGAAGAGACCGTGGGTAGCCAGGTGAAGTAGCGTGCTCGAGTGTGCGCCCATTCGCAGGCGGTCCGTAGTGGCCTCACCTTCCAACAGTAACTCTCCCTTGCCTAGCATAGTGGCCACGGCCTGAGCCTCGCTCACCGTGTGTAGAAGCCGCCCTTCTGCAGAGTAACCGACAATCAGTGGCGCATCTGAGAACGCTGGCATTTCTCCCTGGTCGCTCTGCTCCGGGGTGACCCAACCTGGCAGGCAGGTCAACTCAAATCTCTCTACCAGGTGTTGCCTGCCATTGTGCAAGGCTGCAAAGGGGACAGTCCATAGCACTCCATGCGGAATGACCCAGAGCGATTGATAGTCCACCAAGTGAGGTTCCAATGGTTTTATCAGGAGCTCATACAGGACGCCGAGCACATCGTACGCTTCATCTGACAGCTCAACCGAAGAAGGTGACTGACCGTCGAGAACGGAAAAGCGTACGCTTTCAATGTTGAATCTCCAGCGGTTGACTGCCCGTTCCACTGCTACCAATGGAGACAAGTGCTCGAATACCCGTACGTCTGTTGCACTGATCAAGAAGACGATCACTTCTTCAGCCGTGCAGTAGTAGTCCAGCAGTAAAGTATTGGCTGGTACACGGCCCCGAATATCTGACAGGGACAGCGCCGGTAGCCGACGTATGGCTGGACTGCTTTGCCGCCTTGCTTGAGCGAAATGTCTTTCCAGGGCCCGCAACCTGACCCAGCATAGTTCTTCTGTCTCGCCGCTACGCAAGGTGTCCTCATTCTCGTCTGGTCTGGTCAGCCGGCTGTAGAGCCAGTGCCATTCCTGGCGCAAGGCTTGCAAGCGAGCCTGTCTCTCTTTCTTGGTCTCCCGTTGAGTCAGGGCATCACGCCATACACCGGTTTTTGATTGTGCCGCGTGGGCGAAAGCGGCCTCCTGGTCTCCCAGCGCCAAGGCCAGGCGCACTGCCCGTTGGTAAACCGCCAATTTGTCGTCCAGAAAACCGGCCCGGTATTCATCAATTCCTAATTGCTCTTCGGCGATCTCGATACAAGCGATGGCTTCGCAGTAGTGTTGGAGGGCCTCTTCCATCTGCTCACGCGCTTCGGTCGTCCGTCCTAATCCATCATGCGCATGCCAGGCCAGCGACGGCACTTCTCCAAGTACCTCTCGAGCCAGCGAATACAGAGTGGCTGCCTGATCCACTTCTCCAGCCGCCAGAAGGCAATCGGCCAACGTCAGGCGAGCACAGGCAACTTGTAGTGGAAGGCTGTGATCGGTCAGTATTTCCATCGCTTCTGTGGCCACAGTAACTGCCGCTTGCGGGTCTTGCATTTCGCGCAGACAGATCGCTTTTTCCACATCGAGCAGTGCTATCTCTATTAAGGCCCCTCGTTCAGCGAAGATTGACCGTGCCGTGAGCAGCGCGTTCAGTGCTTCAGTGTAGTGTCCCATCTTGCGTGCTGCGATAGCTCGATTACCGGCTGCCAGGGCCACATAACGGGGCATTTTCTGTTGCGCAAAGAAACCCTGTGCATGAGTGGCCAGTTCCAGGGCCTCAGGCAGCAAATTGAGGGCCAGGTAGTCGTAGGTGCAGTATAGATCAGTTACCGCCACATCAGTTTCGACGCCCAGTGCAACAAAACTACTTCTTACCGCGGCATAGGTTTCCAATGCTCGCCGGTGATGTCCCTGCCGAGATAGAAGAGTAGCCAGGTTGAGATCAGCCCGTGCTGCAGGAACGGCTTTGCCTGCTTCGGTAAGGACGCGGCTGGCCGTGCGTAGCAGTGCTTCCGCCTCACGGAAGCGATCCATGCACACTAGAGTCCGTGCACGGTTGATGTGCATCTGTGCAGCCTGCACTTGATCGCCTAGTGCAGCAAAAACAGCCTCCCCTCGCGCGTAGGCAGCCAGTGCATCTTCGTAACGCCCGATGAGCCGATAGGTGCTGCCTACGTTCATCTCCAACGTCGCCAGGTAGCGACTCTGCCCCCAAGGTTGCAGCGTTTTGCGGGCATCGTCTGCCAGAGCCAGGGATTCTTCGTAACGGCCCAGGTTCTTTAGCACGCCTACCATATTGGTCTGTAGGCGTGCTGCTGCCAGTTGATTCTCTCCTTGCTCACTCTGTACTGCACATGCCTGGCGATAGTCTTCCAGTGCTTGTGCATACTGTCCCAGGTGGACCAGCGCATTCCCCCGCGCCCACAGGGCAATTGCCTTGGCCAGCGGCATGAAAGCAAGAGAGGCCGCCTGTACAGCGACCTCTGCAATTTCCAGTGCTCGACCTGGTTGTTCCAGTAACAGAGCGTCGGAGCGGGTCTTTAGTTCCTCAAGGTATTCCAGACCCAGTTCTTCTCGCCGATCTTGCAGAAACTCTTGTCTCTTCTTTTCATCTGTTATGTTCAAGAGTTGCTCTACTAAATCTTTACCGCTCACGTCACCTTTACCCCATGTACCAACACTGCCTGTTCGTTCCACTTGAATCCGACGGAGTACTCTCCTGGTTGCACTTCTTCGAATGTGAAAACGCCATGAGCTTCGACGGGTGCAGCCCAGATCTCCTTGTCCCGCATGAGCCAGACCTCAAGGCTCCCAGGCAGTTGCGATGTCTCGTCGTGGGGCACCAGTCGCCCTATCACCGTCCGTGTTCCTCGCTTTTGGCCCTCCAGCACACTGACGTGCACGTCTATTCGTTCGGCGCGAAAACGCTGTAGCACAGGATGTGGGCCACGTATGCCCAAAGGCGCTGCTTGCAGGCGAGGGGGTGGCAACAGCAAAGCCTCGATGACCCACTTTGCCTGGCGCGTTATTTCTAACCATAGGTCAGGCATTGGTGTACTCTCCCGTGGCTCAGACTCCGGCGCGGGGAGGAATCGAAGATCGAAGGAGTGCCTGTATGACATAGGCGGCACCTCGCCTTGTGTTTCTGCTTGCAGCAGGGCGAGCAGCTCGGCATATCTGTCGGCACAATCGTGGCACTCTTCGAGGTGTGCACCCACCTCGGGTAGCTGCAGATTCGGCTCTTGTCCTGCCATTTCGAGCTCTGCATATTGAGCCAGAGTCTCTTCTGTTAACACTGTACAGGTCGTGAATACGTCGCCGAACATCCTGGCCAAGGTCTCCTTATCCATAGCGCTTCTGTCCCCCTTAATCATGATACCTGAAACGTCCAGAATCTTTTATCCATTCAGAATGTCTAGCAGTGTTGTCAGAGTATACCCTTCTTCCTCCAACCCATCTCTAAGTCTTTCCCGTGCGCTAAATGTCAGCAGGTTTACTGCCCGTTCTGTCGTGCCCATCAATTGAGCGATTTCTTTGGATTTGAGGCCATCCCGATACTTTTTTAGAAAGGCCTCCCGCTCTCTGGGAGGACACCTCTTGGCCAAAATGTGATCAATACATTGGATAGCTTCCTGGAGCATTACACGCTTCTCAATGGGCAGCTCTGTTACCACAAGTTCATCTATGGAAAGCTTCTCATCGTCTTCTCTGTCCGTTTCATCATCGTTAGATGACGGCCATCGTTCTATCCTACGGCGCCGCATCTGACGTAGTTCTTGTCGGGCCTGATTGAGGGCAATGACTTTGGCATAAGTGAGAAAGCTGGCTTTCCACGCATAGCTGTTCAGTCCCCTCCGCCAGATCTTCACCAGGCTCTCTTGAGCGATATCCTGGGCCAATTGGTCGAGCTCTTGATAACTGCCATTGTCCAGATTCGGGGAGTTTGCTAGATGCTGGCTTAGGTACCATCGTATGGGGGGCAGTAAAGCATCACCCAGATCTTGGAAGGCTATCTCTAGCATGTATCTTCCTCTTTTCCCCTTTAATTCCGTAACCCAGGTTTCGTTGTCTCTCTTGCCCATCCTTTCCTCCCATTGTTGATATACGAGTTGCATCTTCCTCTCTAAAGGTTAGTTCGGAAGGCTGGTTCATCAGTCACCTCTTCTCGGTAACCAAAGAATTGGCGTGGTTCAGTATCATAGTATATAGGAGGGCGACAGTATCACCGATAGAGCCAGCTCCGCCAAGCTTTTTTTCTTGGCAATCAAAGAAATGATGCTCACTGGAGTCATAGTGTATAAACGTCGCAAAATCTTGGAATACATCCGAAGGAGTAGTCATTCAGCGTAGTCTTACAGAATCTCTCAGCTTCTCCTGATTATGTGGCAGAGACAAGGGCAGGTTGGGCTTTCTCCACACCTGTTTTGGCTTCCTTGGCCGAATGGTCAAATCCTGGTGAATTATATCACATTTCCTGACTGCGTGAAAAGGGGGTGATTGCCATGCAACAATGAAGGTGAACCGTGGGCACAATGATTGCTGGACTAGGCTTTCTATGAGAGTAGGTCGAAAGAAACCAAGAGAGGAGGCCCGGAAATGAAAGGAACAAGGTATGTACTCATTCTCACTCTACTGGCCCTGATGGTTGTAGGGACTGCGTGTGAGAGGGGAGAGGAAGAATCCCACGGCACGTCAGTGGAGACTCAGGCATTAGCAGCCCAGGCTACGCCATTATCAACTGTTGTGTCACCGACCAAAACGCCGACGGTCACGCCCACCAAACGTCCTACCCCTACACCTGCTCCCACCGCTACCCCGACCCCAGTACCGATTGGCCAGAGCAGAAGTAACCCAGTTCCTGTGGGGGAGGTGTATCAGACACCTAATTGGGAAATGCAAGTCCTGGAAGTCAAACGGGGAGATGCGGCTTGGGTAGACATACAGCTTGCGAACAGGTACAGTGACCCACCATCGAAGGGAATGGAGTATGTGTTGGTTAAGCTGCGTGTCAAGAACATTGGTGCAGAAGACACTGCGAAGACGATCAACTACGGTGCCTTTGTGCTCACAGGTGATAGGAACCTGGTGTATAGGCAGTGGTCCATGTGGGGTGCACCTAAGCCTGAACTCAATGCAGAGTTGTATCCTGGGGGCGAGACCGAGGGATGGTTGATGATGCAGGCTGGTGCAGGGGAGTCCAACCTCATTCTGATGTACGAAGAAAATTGGGAGGCACCTCCCCGATTCCTGGCCCTCGAAGAAGGAGCAAAGGTAGTACCCGGTACCGTCGAGCCGTGTGAAGGTCTCTCCATGACAACGCGCAGTGAACCAGCCCCCCTTGGCGAGAAGTTGTGCGCTGGTTCTTGGGAGATTCAGGTGCTGGAGGTCACGCGTGGGGCGGATGCCTGGGCAGCACTGCAGATAGCCGACGATATGAATCGTCCTCCAGACCAGGGAATGGAGTATATCCTGGCAAGATTGCGTGTAGGGAACACTGGTACACAGGACATAGCGACAGACATTGGCAACGATGACTTCGCACTTACAGGCGACAGGAGCTTGGTGTATAGGCAGTGGTCCACTTGGGGTGTACCTGAGCCTGAACTCAATGCAGAGTTATACCCTGGGGGCGAGACCGAGGGATGGGTGCGGATGCAGACTAGTGCAGGGGACTCCAATCCCATTCTGATGTACGAAGAAGATTGGGACGGGAATGTGCGATTCCTGGCACTCGAAGAAGGGGCAAAGGTAGTACCCGGTACCGTCGGGCCGTGCGAAGGTCTCTCCGCGACGACGCGTAGTCAACCAGCTCCCTTTGGCGAGAGGGTGTGCGCTGGCTCCTGGGAGATTCAGGTGCTGGAGGTCGTGCGTGGGATGGATGCCTGGGCGGCCCTGCAAATAGAAAGCGACATGAATCGCCCTGCAGACCAAGGAATGGAGTATGTGCTGGTGAAGCTCCGCGCCAGGAATATTAGCTCGACAGAGGAGCCGATCAGGCTTTCAGAGGGGTACTTTGCAAGCATAGGTGACAAGAACGTGGTGTACGATCCCCGCTCCGTCCATCTGTCTAGTCCTGCGATCGGGGATGTGAGATATTTCCCTGGAGGGGAGTATGAAGGACGGCTGGCGCTGCAGTGTGCCGACGGGGAAAGTAACCTTTTGGCGGTTTTGCGGTTGAACTCTGGAGGCAACGCTTTCCTCGCTCTGCAGTAGTCTCGCGGTAGCCGCCTGAGGCTGTGGTCTTAACCTGGTTGGTGCCCCACTCTTGCAGAGGTCGCCGCATCTCTGTGGAGGAGTTTGGTCACTGGGTGGTGGTGGGGCTGGTATCCTCAACGGATGGGTACATATGCAGGAGGTGGAAAAATGGAAGAGCAGGTCTCGCAACTTACTGTACAACGGCAGGTGGAAGAAGCGCTGCGCAGGGAAAAGGCGAAGAACATGGCCCGAGACGCATTGATTGCCGCGATCGTAGGCATTCTCTTCCTCGGGATATTTGTGGAGCCTTACGCGATCTACCGTGCCCGTAAGGCGAAGGAATTTCTGGCTCCAGGGGAAGAGGGGAGAGGGAAAGCCGATGCTGCGGAGATCATTGGCTGGATCGCGCTGAGTCTTTGGGCACTGATCTGCCTGATCAATGTGGTGCTCTCAGCGTCTGGGACACGCTGATAGGTCCCGGCTCGATTCCGGCGCATGTTGCGGAGCCCGAAGGGCGGGGTGATACGCGTCCTATCTGTCGAGGGTGCGACGTGCCACTCGGATACGTCGCACCCGATTGGAGTCAGGTCTCACGTCCTTCGAATGGACGCAACTGAAATGCTAATCGTAGGTACTGCTGAGACGTACGTGCCCCAGGGAGATGCTCTGGATAATCTGCCGGTGGCCTGTGATGGCAACGAAAACCCACGGATTGACCTGACCAGGGTCGCGCCTATCGTCACGACTGGTATCTCTGAAACCTTTGCGTACACCTTCCCTGCCTATTCGGTGACTAGCCTGACGATCCACAGCCGAAAAGCCGTCTATTTGCCTCTCAACCTGCGCGGAAATAGGTGAACATGTTGACTTTGCAAGCAAAATCTGCTATAATGTTTTGTGAGGGTTACACGGACGATAACCTCCCTCTGATGAGGTACATGCTCTCGACGTTGTTTGGCCATCGGGGATTGAGCTTCATAGCCGCTTCATTCTGCCACGCTCGTTCTTTTCTTCCGTGCAATGCTGCCGGAACGACAAAACCCCGCCGGTGGGCTGCATTGTCACTCTGCGCGATCAATGGTCTGGCGATCCCACGCCACCTGCGATAACGAAAGACGCAATATAATTAGAGAGGCGGCAAGATGAACAAATTCTCGTCCACCCTAGCAGCTGGGTCCCTATCCAGCAGGCGCTTCGTCGTTTTCATCGTCCTGTTATCTTTACTGCTCGGCCTGCCCCCCCCGGTCACCCGGGCCGACCTGGGCACTACTGCAACCTGGTCCTTCCCCATAGCCGAGGCCTCCACCAGCATTGCCTGGGCTAATTGCGACGGCGACCTGGACCTGGACGTGGACCTGGACCTAGCGGTGGCCAACGACGGTCTGCCCAACCGGGTCTACCGGAACATGGGCGACCATACTTTCCAACTCGCCTGGTCCTCCGCCGAGACCGATGAATCCTACGCCATCGCCTGGGGTGACTATAACGGGGACCTCCGGCCTGACCTGGCTGTGGGCAACAACTACGGCCAGCCTAACCGGGTCTACCGCAACGAGGGCAACTGTACCTTTGTCCTGGCCTGGTCTTCCACTGAGCGAGATTGGACTACCAGCCTGGCCTGGGCCGATTTCGACCGGGACGGCGACTCCGATCTGGCCGTCGGCAACCGCAACCAACCTAACCGGGTGTACCGTAACGATGGTGGCGGTGCATTCACCCTGCTGTGGTCCTCTGCTGAGAGTGACCCAACCACTGCTATAGCCGTAGCCGACTATGATCGCGACGGCGGCCCTGACCTGGCCGTGGGTAACGACGGCCAGGTCAACCGCCTGTACCGCAACAACCGCAACGGCACCTTTACGCCGGTGTGGTCCTCCGCCGAACGCGACTGGACGACCGGGCTCTCGTGGGGCGACTATGACGGGGATGGCGATCCCGACCTGGCCGTGGGCAACGCCGGGCAGCCCAACCGCGTCTATCGAAACGATGGGGGGGCCCTGGTTCTGGCGTGGTCCTCCACCGTGAGTGAGAATACCTCCGCCGTCGCCTGGGGCGATTGGGACGTGGACGGCGACCTGGACCTGGCCGTCGCCAACCGGGGTGCGGCCAACCGGGTCTATGAGAACGTCGCCGGTGTGCTGACGTCCGCCTGGCTCTCGGTAGAGCGCGACTATTCCACGGCCCTGGCCTGGGGAAACTGGGATCCAGACGAGGACATTGAACTGGCCGTGGCGAACTGGCAGGCCCCCGACCGGGTCTACGACAGCATCGGGCACGTCAGGGTGCGCAGCGTCAAGCAGGTGGACAAGGTCTTCGCCATGCCTGGCGAGACCCTGCGCTATACCGTCGCCATCAGCAACACGGGCAGCCTGCCGGCCATCGGTGCCCACTTCACCGACACGCTACCGGCCCTGGTTGCCTGGGCCGATGCCCTGACCGTCAGTCCCAACGTGGGCTCCTATGGGTACAATTCTGCCAGCCGGACGATCACCTGGACTGGCGACATTGCTGCCAACAGTACCGTCGCCATCGCCTACCAGGCCACCACACTGAATGGGCTGGCCAGGGGGACACTGATCACCAATACCGCCCTGGTTGACGACCACGAGGGCCACGTTACCGCTACGGCGCCGGTCACCACCGTGATTGAGACTCTAGGTACCGTTGATCCACGGAGCATGAGCGTGTCTGCGACTTGTAGCCAGACGGTTGGCTTTCCGCTCACCGTCGCGCTGGGTGGAGCGGTGGCCATGGCTGACCTGACAGTACGGGTAGAGCCGCCCTTCACCTACACCGCCTGGGTCAACGTCTCCCCGCCAGTGTATCACGACGTGCCGGCCCTGGAGAGCCGCGTCTTCCAGATTTCGCTCCATGCTCCTCTCGGCAGTCCGAATGGAACGCACACGTTTGCGCTCGTTGCGTTAGCGAATGGGGTCGAGGTGGACCGCGCCCAGGTCACCATGTCTCTGAACGGATGTGGTGACGACGGTATTAGACTCTCCATCAGCAAGGTAGTGGACCGCAGCCAGGCTCGCCTGGGGGATACCCTGACCTATACCATCACGGTGGCCAATACCGGTAGTGCAGGTATGGTCGGAGCGACGGTCACCGACACCCTCCCGGCCGAAGTGACCTGGAACGGCGTACTCATTCCTAGCGATGGTACGGCGACCATCGTTGGGAATCTTCTCACCTGGCAGGGGAATGTGCCGGCGGGAGGAGTGGTGACGATCGTCTATCAGGCCACGGTCAACAGCCCTTTGCCCGATGGCACCCGCATCGTCAACACGGCCTACTTGCAGGGCTATGCTCTGGAGTCCTGGCCGCCGGCCGAGACGGTTATCCTGGCCCCTGACCTTCATCCCTCGCGTAAGTCGGTCAGCCGCGTGATCGTGCCGCCGGATGGCCTCATCACGTACACGGTAGTTCTTAGCAATACCGGCCACGCCGATGCTCTCGACGTTCTGATGACCGACGTGCTGCCTGCCGAGGTTACCTGGGCTGACGCGCTGACGGCCACCAGTCCCGTCGCCAGCTTCAGCGGCAACACGGTCACCTGGAACGGCACCGTCGCCGCCGGAGGGCAGGTGGCCATCATGTATCGGGTGATGGCCCGCAGCCCACTCGGTGCTCCTCTGCCTTCAGGCACCCTGATCACCAACACGGCTACGATAGACGACCGCATCTTCCCACCTTTCGAGACCAACACAGTCCAGACGATGATCGGCCTGTGCCAGATGGCAGGTGACAAGAGCATTCAGCCGGCTGTAGTTGACTATGGAGATGAGGTGCGGGTCAGCCTGGCGCTCACGGCCACCTGTTCGGTGAGCGTACCCCACGCGTCTGACGTCATGCTGGTCATAGACCGCTCCAGCAGCATGGCGGGGAGCAGGATCGCGGGTGCTCGAAATGCTGCCCGGCGCTTTGTGGCGGAGATGAACCTGCCACCCGATCAGGTAGGATTGGTCTCATTTAATCATGATGCTGCACTGGGCGCTCCTTTAGCCGACGACAGTGTGGTGGTGCAAGATGCCATTGACCGACTTGTGACCGATGGGGGGACGAACATTGCAGCGGGGATCAATCAGGCCCGAGAGGAACTGGCCGGTTCCCATCACCTTCCGTTTCATACCCCGGCCATCATCCTGCTGACAGACGGCCAGTCTGACCAGGGAGCGGCCCGCGCTGCTGCCAATGCAGCCAGGTCTGCCGGTATGCTCCTTTTCACTATTGGCCTGGGCAGCGATGCCGACCACGACCTGCTGCGTGAACTGGCTTCGGCCCCTGATGCCTACTACTATGCTTCGACCGGCGACGACCTGGCAGCGATCTATGCAGAGATCGCCACTACGATTGGAGAGTTGATGGGCAGTTACCTGACCATCAGTGATACGTTGTCTTCGGTCGCCGTGCTGGTTCCAGACTCCTTCACCGGTCCCTTGACCCCCACGCTGATGGGTGGGAACACGCTGGTCTGGAATGCCACGACCGTTCCCCCTCGGCGGATTGACTTGAGTTACCGGGTAGTGCCCACTGCCTGCAATACCTATCCTCTCAATGACCAGGCTCTGGTCACGTACTGGGACCTGAACGGTGAACTGGCTGTGCTGAATCTGCCCTCTCCCGAGGTGATGGTCCGGTGTGGATCGCTCACTGGCCGGAAAGAGGTAGAGCCAGCGACGGTGCGGCCGGGTGAGACGCTGACCTACACGGTTATCATCACCGGCCTGAGCGATCTTAGCCCAACACAAGTGGTGGTGACGGACACGTTGCCACCAGGGGTTGTCTGGACCGGCTCCCTGACGGCCACTTGGGGAAGGTACCTCTTTACCGGCGGTGTCGTAACCTGGACTGACGTTGTGTCTGCGGATACGTCGGTGGCCATCCGTTACGTAGTGACTGCCAGTCTTGCACTGACCAACGGCACTGTCATCACGAACATTGCCTTGTTTGCAGATGAGAGCGGCAGGGTCTACAAGACGCCGCCAACGAGGACCCGCGTCATCGCCCCTGATCTGAGCGCGTCTCACAAAAGCGCCAGCCGGACGACGATCAAGCCGGGGGAGCAGATGACGTACACGCTGGTTTTGGTCAACTCCGGCGGGGCCGAAGCGGTCGGGGCCTGGCTGACCGACACGCTGCCGGTAGACGTGAGTCCTGTAGGCCCGCCTGTGGCCAGCACGGGCAGTGCTGGAGTGACGGGCCAGGTCATCACCTGGACGGGCACGGTTTCGACCGCGGTGCCCGTGGTGATCGGCGTGGCCGTAACGGTTAACTCGTCCCCCACCACGAACCTGCTCATCAACGAGGCGGAAGTAGATGACGGCAGGGGCTGGCTCAACACGCTCGGGCCTGTGACCACTTCCATTTTGAGACCGCGCGCGTATTTACCGGCGGCCTTCAAGGGGTTCGTCGCCCTGCCCGACCTTGTAGTGTCTGCCATAACCGTCGAGCCGCCGGCCATAAGTGCCTCGCAGCCGGTCACCGTATACGTGCACGTGACCAACGTCGGCAATGCCCCTGTCACAGGGCCGTTCTGGGTGGATCTGTACGTAGACTGCGATGAAGGTCGCATGCCCCCCGGGCCGAACGAGATATGGCCGGACTTGGGCTGCCAGTATGGCGTCGCCTGGCTGGTAGACGATTACCACACACCCGGGGCGCTGCCTCTGGAGCCGGGCGAAACGATGGTCTTGGACTCTAGCCGTTACCCCACGGAGCAGGTGTGGAGTTATTGGCCCGGCTACCTTACGGCTTCTCCGGCCGTCCACGTGCTGTACGCCAAGGCCGATGCGTTCAATGGCGACGTGCCCTACTCGGCTGTCCTGGAGATAGATGAGGGCAACAACACGCTGGGCCCCTTCACGGTGACCGTAATGGGCACTTTCTCGCTGCCGATGCCATCTGCGCTCACCAGGCCAGACCTGGCGCCTCGCCCGGCCCCAGGGACGTTGTCCCGGCCGTGAGTGCACGGAGTGAACGCTTACGAATGTGTCAAGGAGGGATGCTCAATGTTTCGGCAAGTCTACAAGGTGTTCTTTGGCGTTGGAATAGTAACCTTGGTGGCAGGGCTTGCGCTCGCCTTTCCAGTCACTGCGCTGCGAGCGGCGGAGAGTCAAGCGCTGCCGATACCTGCACAGACTCTCACTCCCCGTCCGCCGCTGGCACCTGCACCGCCTCTCACCCCCCGTCCGCCACTGACACCGACCGTTTCTGCCACTGCTACTCCCACGCCCCAGCAGCCCACAGCGGAGACCACGGCGACGCCGCCCATGTTGTTGCCTGAGACGGGCAACACAGGTGCGAGCCATGCGGTGGCCTGGATTTTCCCGCTGCTGGGCCTTCTTTCCTTGGCAATAGCCTGCTGGGGTCTTCGCCTGCGTCGCCGTTTTCTGTGAGGAGGCGTCATCTTGCCCCAGGTGTTATCAGGTGCGATGCACCACGCAGGTGCGTCGCACCTGGTTTGTGCTATAATCCTGGAGGTGGAGGTGACCGGATGGACTCTTCCGCGATGACCGTCGTGCTCAAGCGTAACCACGCCAGGCCCGTACTGCAGCACCACCCGTGGATCTTTTCCGGGGCGATCGAACGGATCGAGGGGGAAGTGTTGGATGGCGACCTGGTCGAGGTGCGCGACGCCGGCCATAACTGGCTGGCGCGCGGCTTCCTCAACCGCCAGTCCCAGATCGCGGTACGGCTGTTGACCTGGCGCCAGGATGAAGCGGTGGACCACGCCTTCTGGCGCGGGCGGTTGGAGCGGGCGGTCGCCGCCCGTGGCCTGCTGGCCGGCAGCCAGGCTACGACGGCCTACCGGCTGGTCCACGCCGAATCGGACTATCTGCCCGGCCTGATCGTGGACGGCTACGGGGAATGGCTGGTGGTCCAGTTCCTGACCTTGGGAATCGAACGGCGCAAGGAAGAAATCGTGGACCTGCTGGCCGGCACGGTGGATGGCGTGCGGGGCATCTATGAGCGTTCTGACGTGGAGGTGCGCTCGAAGGAGGGGTTGGGGCAGTGCACGGGCCGGCTGTGGGGGGAGGAACCACCGGAACTGGTGGAGGTGCTTGAGAACGGCCTGCGGTTCCTGGTGGACGTCCGGCAGGGCCACAAGACCGGCTTCTACCTGGACCAGCGGGAGAATCGGGCACGCCTGCCGGCTTTCTGCGACGGTGCGGAAGTGCTGGACGTCTTCGCCTACACCGGTGGATTTGGCGTCTACGCGGCCGGGGGTAAGGCCGCACAGGTCACACTGGTCGAGAGTTCAGCTCCGGCGTTGGAATTGGCGCGGCGCAACCTGGCGCTCCCGGATGTACTCATCCGCAATGGCCTCCAGCGGTGCGCCGTCGAGTACGCGGAAGGGGATGCCTTTAGCGTCTTGCGCGGCTATCGCGCCCAGGGCCGGCGCTTCGATGTGGTCGTGCTCGACCCGCCCAAGTTCGCCCACAGCAAGCGGGAAGTGGAGCGGGCGGCACGGGCCTACAAGGACGTCAACCTGTTGGCGCTCCAGTTGCTCCGCCCGGGCGGGGTGCTGTTCACCT
>Ga0315277_10002456_pt1 | contig 25888 bp, 35 predicted proteins | sample YL17G05_15_MG_FD_203695 | JGI IMG/M metagenome (GOLD analysis project Ga0315277, IMG submission 203695) | Sediment microbial communities from Yellowstone Lake, YNP, Wyoming, USA - YL17G05_15 | ecosystem: Environmental > Aquatic > Freshwater > Lake > Sediment | place: USA: Wyoming | collected... | reverse complement strand
TTGCCCCGCAATCTATTCCCCGGCGGCACGACGGCCGGCGGGGCCGGGCGTGAAGGAGCGGGCGATCAGGCCGAATCGCAACTCACGGCCATGAGCGATGTGCTGAATAAACTGCGTCTGGAGTCCGAAATTCGCGGCACGAACGCACTCCAGAGGCAGCAGGCATTGTCGCTCGATAAGGCCGCCGCCGCCGTTCAGGAGGATTACGACAAAGGTCTGCGCACCACGGTGGACCTGACGGCTGCCGAGAGGCAGGAGATAGAGGGACTCGTCTTGAAGGCGGCGCAAGCGGACTTCAACGCCGAGCTCGAGCAGACGACGAGGGCGATGCAGGATGAGGCCCGGTTGGCCGGGTTGACCAATAAAGAGCGGGAGCGGCAGACCGTCATTCAGAACGCGACGAACGAGGCATTCAAGCGGGGTGTGGAGCTGACCGCCGCCCAGCGGGAGGAATTGACGCGGGTCGTCAACGAGATGCAGCGGGCCCGGGACCTGGCGGACGTGACGTTCGGCGAGGGCTGGTCGCAGAGTATTGAGGAGATGCAGGAGTCGCTCCTGACGACCGCCCAGATCGCAGGCCAACTGGCGGTCCAGATGCGGGATGGGATCGTCGGGTCCCTCTCGGACGCGGTCTTTCGCAGTGAGGACCTCGGCAAGTCCCTGGAGCGGGTCGGCCTCAAGATGCTCGAATACTGGATGCAGGAGCAACTCTGGAAGCCGATCATCACGCAGGGTATGGACCTGGGGACGACGTTCCTGAAGAACCTGGGCGGCAGCATCGCCGGCGGGTTCGGTGGCGGCGGTGGCGGTATGACATCCACGGGGGCCGCCGCGGGCAATTACGACGTCCCGGTCAGCCGGTTGGGCAACGTCTTCGGCACGCGGGGCATCATCCCCTTCGGCCGGGGAACCGTCATCGACCGGCCGACGCTGTTCCCGTTCGCCCGGGGCACGGGCGTCATGGGCGAGGCGGGCGAGGAAGGCATCCTGCCTCTCGCCAGGGACAATGCGGGCCGGTTGGGCGTCCATGCCGGCGGCGGGGGTAATCCGGCTTTCGGTGAGATGCTCGCCGTATTGAAGCAGATCGCCGCCAAGCAGATGCAGATCAACGCGACGATCGTGGATCGGCGGGACCTGCTGCACCGCAAGGATATGGAAGGGCGTGAGGGCGAGCAACTGGTGATGTACCACACCGGGAGGAACCGAGGATGAGCCTAAGCACTTATGCCGCAAATCTGCTGGTCGAATACCTGCTCGCCGATAGCGTCTGGGCGGGATTGTCCACCGCCGATCCGGGCGTGGACGGCGGCGGTCTGGCGGAGCCGTCGAGCGGGTCTTACGACCGGGTCGAGATCGAGACGACGGATTGGACGGCGGCCGCCGCCGGCGTCAAGAGCAACGACGTCGCCGTGACGTTTCCCACGCCTACGGGGGCCTGGGGCACGATCACGCACGTCTGCCTGTTCGACGCCGCCTCCGGCGGCAATTTGATCCACTCGACGCCGCTACCGTTCCCCCAGATCGTTACCGGCACGAGCATCGCGCCGAGCTTTCCTATCGGCGAAATTACGGTGACTCAGACGTAGGCGAGCGGGACTATGGCCAATCAATTCCAGTTGGATTCGAACTGTAAGGCCGCCTGGCAGTTCAACACGGCGGACCTCGATAATCCGACTGCGGGACACCTCTACGACGTGTCGGGCAATGGCAATCATCTGCATTTCTCCGCGCTCACGCTCGATACGGACGCCGCCGATCATAAAGAGGGTGATGCCGCCGGGATATTCACCACGGCGGGAGGAGTTTCCGCCTATCTCAACGATGCCAATCTTTCCACGGGTTTTCCCCTCAAAAGCGATGACTCGGTCAAAAAGATCAGTATCACCGGCATATTTCGTCTCGATGCGCTATTGACCAGTCGCAATGCCACGCTGTACAGCAAGTACACGCTTTCCGGCGGGCGTAGTCTGTGGCTCCACGTGAACAATACCAGCGGGACCATTGCGTTGCGGGTCTATCATGGCCATACATCGGGCACACTGAACGAGGTGATCACGTTTTCAGGCGGTGCGCCGGCAATCGGGACCTGGTATTTCGTCGCCTACACGTACGACGACGCCGACAAGAGTTATCAATTCGAGTGCTGGGACCTTGCCGCCGATGCCCGGCTTGGCGGCGGCGCCCTGCAGACCGGCAACGCGGCGAACAGCATCTCGCTGAATAGTACGCGGATCAACAGCGGGATCCGCGGCGACGCCGGCGGCGGCTACTCCGACATGCACCTCGATGAGTTGGCGGTCTTCAATGACATTTTGACCCCTGCCGAAATCGATCTCATTCGGCACGGCCTGTACATGATCTCATGGCAAGCGCACTTCCGGGCCGAGTGCTCGATGACCGCGGACCTGAACGTCATCAGTTTCGCCCCATCCATCGGCCGATGGACCTGGCCGGTGACTGAACGGCTGCGGTTCAATACGGAGATACTGGATTCCCACGACCGGACCGAGCAGCGGATCGCCCACCATCTCGGGTTCCCCCGCCAGGCGTTCACGACGCAGGTCTTCATCGACGGGGACGCGGATTACGCGGCCTTCGAGGCCGTTCTTCACGGCTGGCTGTCGAATACTTGGCCGATCCCTCTCGGGTCGCAGTCCACCGCCCACACGGCCGTTCTGCCCGCCGGCAGCAGTGCCATCGCCATCGACACGCGCTATGCCGATTACCGCGTCGGCAGTTACGCCATGATCTGGCAATCACAGGAACTGTATGAGATCGTCGAGGTCGCCGGCGTGGCCGATGCAGCCCTGACCCTATCGATGCCCACGGTGCGCGCCTATAGCGGTAGCCCGTGGATCATGCCCTGCCGGATCGGCTGGTGCCTGGGCGCGGGTCGGGTGGGGCGGTACAGAGATGCCACCCTGATCGATCTGACCTGGGAGGTCGACGTCGCCGATCTCGCCGCCGTCACCGGGTTCGCGGCCGCGATGACCTATGACGGTATGACGGTCCTGACGGATCCGGCCTATTGGCCAAGCGATCACGGCGAGTTCGAGCATGATCCCGATGCCGCCGTTCTCGACGCCGGCACGGGCCCGTTCGTCGTGGTACGCAACGCCGACTTCAACGCAACGATCCAGGGCCACATCTGGCATCCGAGGACGATGCAGGCATGCTGGCGGCTGCGGCAGTTCCTGTACGCGATCAAGGGCTGCCAGACGGCGTTCCTCGTCCCGACGTTTGCGGCCGATCTGACGCTCACGCGGCCCTGCGGATCGAGCGATACGAGTCTCTACGTCGCCAATCGCGGATTCACTCGCAACATGGGGTTCAATGCCCTGCGGACCTATCTGGCGTTCCGCCCGCCGCTCGCCGATATCATCCCCCGCAAGGTGACCGGCCTGGCGGTCATCAGCGATGCCGAGGAGCGGATCGATCTGCTCACGGCACCGGGGCAGGCATTCGACGCGGGGCAGAGTCTCTGCTGGGTGGACAAATGCCGGCTGGCGAGCGATGACGTGACGTTCGAATGGCAGGACCGCGGGGCCCTGGACTGCGCCGTGAAGCTGGTGAGAGTGACGTGAGAGATTTATGAAGTACGAAGTACGAATTACGAATTGGGGAAGAGCCGGGGGCCGCGACGATGGGAGGGTCCGTCGTTCTTCCCTCTCAAATCGTAAATCGTCAATCGTAAATCGAAAATGCCGGGAGGGCCTATGAGTTTCGCGGCGAAAGAGGCCTCGCTGGCCGAGGGCGTCCCGTTCGAGCTGCACGCATTCCAACTCGGCGCGACGAGCACCTGGTGGCGATACGCGGACGCGCCCGCCGACGTGAGTTACGGCGGCAATGACTACACCAAGTGCTATTGCACCGGCGGACGGATCGAGGAGGGGACGACCGCACTCAAGAGCCGCACGATCGTCAAGATGGATTGGCGTAATCCGTTCGCCTGGCAGTACACCGTCGCCGCCCCCGAGGACATCATCCACTACGCGCGGTACAAGGGCCACGGCTCGGACGTCCAAGCGATTTTCAAAGGTGACGTTCTCGACGTGGTCTTCCGGCAGCAGAGCCGCCGGGGCGACCGCTGGTCCGAGATCGTGATCGATCCGGTTACGGCGGCGATGCAGCGAGCCGGCCTGGTCACTCGCTACGGCCGCCAGTGCGGAGTCGAGCTCTATACTCCCGTGCTGTGCGGCGTGGTCCGGGCCGACTATAAGGTGAGCGGCGTGCTATCGGCCGTCAGCGGCAACGTGCTCACGGCCATGGCGTTCGGATATCAGACCGACGGCTGGTGGACCGGCGGCGATATCGTGGTCAATGGCCGCCGCCGCAAAATCATTCGGCACATCGGCCAGGACGTCACGATCTCGCCCTCGGCGCCGGGTGTGGCCGCAGATCAGACCTTCGATGTCTATCCTGGCTGCGATCACCTCTTCAGCACCTGCGATGTGAAGTTCGGCAACGGCGACAACTATCGCGGCCAGAAGAACATCCCGGACACCGACCCATTCTCGATGTGGGGGATCGCGTGATGATGATGGCTCCATGCATTCTCGCCGTTTGGCCGGCTTTGGTGGTATGGCTCGTCTGGACACTTATTGCCACGGCGGTTTCAACTGGCATTGCATATCTTCTACGCCAGAAACCAAAGGGCAATCCCGCCGGCTCATCCGCATTCAATCTTCCGACCGCCACGGAGGGCCGGCCGCTGCCCGTGATCCGCGGCTGCCGACGGTATCGCGGACCGAATGCGATCAGTCCCATCTTCAATTATCACGTCGAGGAGAAGGAGAAGAACCACGGGGCATCCATCGCGCTCTATTACAATCTCAGTCTGCACATGGGCATCTGCCAGGCGAACGTCGACGGCGTTCTTCAAATCTGGGTCGCGGATACCTGCGTCTGGCCCGTATTGAACGATCCGACGATCCGGGCGGCGGATGGCGTCACTACGGCGACGATCGCGGCCCCGTACTGCTTCGGCGGGTACGAACGTGAAGGCGGCGTTTCCGGCGTCGTGCACATCCAATACGGCGGCATCACCCAGACCCTGGACAGCTACCTCGAGGCCTGGCTCGGCGCGGACCAGCCCGCGTATCGCGGATTCACCGGCGTCATTCTGGCTGACGTATATATGGGCAGCGTTCCCCAGCTCAAGCCCTTGTCGTTCCTGGTCAAAGCGACCAAGAAGCTCGTCGATGGCGACGCGATGTGGTACATCGCCAAGGCCCCGGTCGGTGCGTACGCCGACTTCAACGCGATCCACATGATCTACGAGTGGATCACCTGTCCGATCATCGGCATGGGCAAGGACCCCGGCTTGATCGGGGACACCTTCGCGACGGCCGCCGAGACCTGCTATGACGAGGGCATGGGCCTATCGTACGCCTGGGACAGTGCCCCGGACGGCATCGACGACATGATCCACCAGGTCGAGCAGATCATAGACGGCAAGGTCTACACGGATCCGGCCACGGGCAAATTCGAGATCGGACTCATACGCCAGGATTACGACCTCCCGCTGGATATCTTCGATGAGAGCGACTTCTGGGTCGAGTCCATGCCGACCAGCTCGCCCGGCACGATTCCATCGCGAACCGTGGTGCTGTGGCACGACCGGACCACGGATCAGAGCCGCCCGGCGGTGGCAGACGATATCGCCCTACTGGCCCGGCAGGGCGGTCACCCGATAGTCCAGGAGCTCGATTACAGTGCCTTCGTCTGCGACGGCGATTTGGCCAATACGATCGCCGCCCGAATCCAGCAGCAGATCTCCGCAATGCCCAAGCGGCTGACCCTGCACGCCTTGCGGACGATGGCCCATCTGCACGAGACCAGCGTGATCGAGATCGCCTACCCCGAGTTGAACATCGCCAGTATGATCGTTCGCGTGGTCACGATCGACCGCGGCAGTCTGACCGAGGGCGAGTGCATCATCGAGGTGATCGAGGACGTCTTCGGCCAGGCCTACACGTCCTACGGGACGCCGCCCGCGGCCGGGGCCCCGGCCACCACGGAGACGACCGAGTCCCGCATTCTCGATAATGAAGGCTACTCGGAGATCTTCTTCTCGACCGGAGCCGCGTATGAGTACGGGCCGTACGCCTCCTTCTCCTTAGTTGCTCCGGTCGCCCTGTATAGGATGGAGAGTGGGGCATTGACGACGGACTCGATAGGCGGCAATACGCTCACGAATGCCAACGTGACGGCAGACGGAACGAACCACAAGCAAGGATTGTACTCCGGACTATTCGCTCGCAGTTCGTCAGCGTATATGAGCCGCGCCGATTCTCAAATGTCATCCGATTTCCCGTTCAAAGCTGGCACATCCAATAAGGATGCAACCGTGTCCATCTGGTTCAAATGCAATAGCTTGCCGGCATGGAACGACGGTGACTATGAGTTTGCGGATCTGTTGGATAGTAGCGTGTGGATTGATCAAGAGGGACACCAGTTCGCAAAAGGTAGTTTCGAAATAAGTTACTATCCCAATGGGGATGGCTCTGAATATACAATAGGATGCCAGACTCCTTTTTCGTACGCGGATGATATTGGTACTCCAGACTACGAAGGAGAAACGTATGGACGTGGCATGGAGATCATTGCCAACTTATATACGGGGCGATGGTATCATCTCTGTTTTGCATTCAACTCGACAACGAAGGATTCAAGTTACGTTTTGTGGGATGATAACACGGCCAGCGTGATTGCTTCCGGAACGACTTCACAATCCGGGTTTACGCCGGCAGTTCATACGGGTGTATATGATTGTCAATTCAGGTTGGGTGCTGCGGGTCTTCTTCCGCCGGAGGAGTATGGCTCCATTTATTTTGACGGCAATCTTGATGAGGTGGCTGTCTTTGATTACGCCCTGACTGGGGAGGAAATGACGGCAGTCCGAGAAGGGTACTTGGATGATTTGTAAAAAAGGGAATTGTATATGAGTATCAAGACAGAAGGCATCCAGCACTTTTTCGAGCTGGCTAACGGACTGCAGACCAAGCCGGCGAACTACTACATCGGCTGGGCGGAGGATATCGAGACCGAGATCGCCGACAACGCGAGCCTGACCGCTCTGACGGAGCTCACGGGCAACGGCTACGCCCGGCAACCGATCCCGAGCAGCTCGACCGGCATGATCAGTGCAGCCGGCGGCACGAACGGCCGGACGCTGACCACGGACGAAGTGACGTTCACGGCCGACGGCGGCAACTGGAATCTGGCCAAGACGATGTTCCTGACCACTGTGATCAGCGGCACGGCGGGCCCGTTGATCGATACCCAGCCTCTGAACTCGGGCAGCGGGATCGCACTGGAAGACGGGAAGAATTATGACGTGGCCATGCAGATCATGGCCGAGCCGCAGTGACGGGGCGATGTACGATTGATGATTGATGATTGTGAATGAAGGGAGATAGGCGATGTCGAATGGCGAATGCATCATCGGGGCCCGGCATGAGGAGGCCATCAAGGGCCTGCAGGAAAAGGATAAGGCTTTGCACGACATCGACGAGCAGCAGTGGACCGCCATCAATACGATCCGCAACCGCCTGCCCCTGTGGGCGACGACCGTGATCAGTCTCCTCACCTTCCTCGCCGGCCTGCTATTGACCCTGGCCCTCAAATGATCGCGGAGGCTCGGCGGCGAGGAATGACGCTGTTTTCAAGAAATTCACCCTTTCACTGAAAAGGTGAAAACCCGGGAAACGATGGCCCGCGTGCGTCGTTTCTCCTGTGGGGACGGGCCCGTGCGCCCGGCCCTTATTCTTATCCCGGCAGGGTCCACCAGCCCAACCCGCAGATGGCCATTAGGATGAGATTGCCGAAGGCCAGAATTATCCCGGCAGGGCGTCTCGGCGGCTCCTCGCGATCTTCGGTCTGTCACTTCTGGATGACGGGGGCCTTGATAGTCACGGTGGTTTCCTTATCGCCGTTGCCCACCGTGCCGAAGAACCCGTTGAAGACCACCGTGTTCTTCGTCACCAGCAGGTTCCCCTGGCCGTCATAGGCCACGTTCGTGACGTACGGACCCGCCGTCGTGCAGCCGGGCAGAAGCACGGCCGCAACGCCCAGGCACACCAGAATCGCGATACTCGCCTTTCTCATACGATCTCCTTTTCTCTGCGGCCTCCGTGCCCTCTGTGGTTAAAAAGTGTTGACATCCACATCCCACGGCACTATTCTGCTCGGCAGTGGTTGGGGGCATCTTGACTGACAATGTGCTGGAGAGCCTTATGGTAGCGAGCGACCATCGCAGCGGACCCTCGACAATCGACTTCACCTGTCTTCAGATCATCGACGAGTTACTCTTTTACGAACCTGCTTTTCGGCGGGCGATGCTGAATCAGTTGCGGCTCGGTCGATCATCGACGCCGCCCCTTCCGTGGGTGATGAAGCACGGCTCGCGATCTGGTCGGCCTTCGCCCCCGGATCGATTCCCCGCCTGATGTGATCCGCTTCCAAGGTGCTTCCAGTCAGAAAATCGAGGAACCCCCGCTGGATGTATGCTCCCATGCCAGCCCCAAAATGCGCCCAGAAGTTCCCATCCACCGGTTTGATGCCCTTGGCTCCGAGTTTCGCCCACTCCCTGATCTGCGCCGGGAGGTATTGCCATACGAACAACGCCCCAGCGCAATCATCTTTCGCCAGGGTCCCAACATCCTTACAAAAGGTAGTGAAGTCCTCTTTGACGTCCGGCGGGATAGGCCAGCCGGCGGTTTTTCCACCCTCAATAGCCATGCCGAGCATTTTCATAACCCTTTATCAATTTAGCAATTACTTAATTCCGTCACTCTGGCCGCGAGAAAAATTGCGGTTTTCTTGAGTTTTCCCCTTGACATCTCCTCCATGAGGCTGTACTCTCACACGCAATGGATGGTTGAGCATCAAGGATGGTCCCGGCAGAGCATCGCCGTGGATGGCTCGGAGGAGCCTGGCGAAGAGCAGCCCTTGAGGCGTGTACGAGACGCCGCGAAGGCCGAACGAGTTGTGCTGATGGGATTGCCTCCTTGCCCCTGCGAGGAGCCGAGTTGATTCGGGCCGCCGGGTGTAACGGTGAGTCCGTTCGCGATAGCGGTACAGTATAGCGTGGCGTTCGGAAATGTCAATAGTAAATTGCCCAAATTCACAGAGCGGACCTTTAACCACGAAGAGCACGAAGGGCACGAAGTGAATCAGCAGTCGCAAATCACGGATCGCGGATCGCCGCGGAGCGGCGAAGACCTGGATGTCTGGGGCGGCGCCGAGACGCGGATGATGGCGGTGCCGGTGCCCGGCGACGGGCCCTGTGTGTTGTGGGTGGACGGCCGCTGTCCCGTGGGTTGCGGCCGGTGTGAGGAGTTCCGCCGGGAGCTGGACCAGTTGCCGCCGGCGGAATCGTAAATCGTAAATGGTAAATGACAAACCGGAGATCATCATGGCTGATCCATCGAGTATCGTCATCTGCGATCTGACCCTGCGGGACCTGCAGGAGGCCGTGTACGCCTGGCTCGTCGAGGCGAGGCGACAGGGCTGGGATGCCAGTTTGGAGGCTGCTATGATGTTGACGGCGGGCCAGATCGGGTTGTTCCGGGCGAGGCACAAGCCGGAGGTCGATGCCGCGGTGATGGGTTTGATCTCGCCCAGCGTGGCCATTCCGCCGCCGGCGGCAGGCAATGACCCTCCGGCCGGGTCGAAGGCCGTCACGCTCGGCATGCAGATCGAGACGTTTTTAGATTGGATCAAGCGGGAGATCGCGAACCCGAACTGACCGGATTGAACCACGAAGGGCCCGAAGTTGAATCGTAAATCGTCAATCGTAAATCGACAATCGAAGACCGTCGCCGGCCTCGGCGCGATATCCGCTTTTCGGAATCGTGACGATCTGTGCCCCAGTGCCATCACTGACCGGGGCCGGCATGCAACACCACGCGGGCCGCGCGTACCTGCCTCTTCGTTCTCCATCGCGCGGCCCACATTCGAAAATGGGGCAGTCACAGGCAAAAAGAGATACCATCCATGGCATTTCAAAACGCCGCCTGCCCCAGAATACCGTCGGACTGCGCCGACTCGCGACCCGCTACCCCGTCTTCGGCGCAGTCCGTTTTCCATACATCGTCGATCTCGAATTTCAGATTCCAGGGCGGCGGATGGAGCCGCCGGCCGGCGGCCGCCGGCAAGGAGGGTCACATCCGGCGGCACGCCATCGCAATCATTCGCTGGTACAGGGATGCTTTCCTGATCGTGGGCTTGCGGCGCGGGGCAAGGAGGCCCCAAGCCGAGGCCCGGGTGATTTATGATTTCAGGTTGACTGAGGACCGCACATGGCACGAAGGGATGGATCGAAGATCGATGACGGTGACCGGCCGGTTAAAATTGACTACAAGGAAAGCCCGGTAGCGTGGTTCTTCATTCTTGAGCGGGCCCGCGAGTGCGGCGACTTCGAGCGGGCGGCCAACGCGCAGAAGGAACTCCGGAGGCTGGGTATCGAGGTTCGATACAGGCGGACTTCGCTGCCGGCCGCGACTCAGAGGGGGGCGACCCGATGAAGTCCCTGGCAGAAGTCATAATCGAGCCTATCCTCAAGGATGCCGAGGGATCGGCGGTAGACCTGGACTTCGACGACCCAGATCCGGGATGGGAACAAGATCATCATGACGATGTGGACGAGGACTATGTTGAGAACGGGGATTTCGCTGGTACAGGGATGCTTTCCTGATCGTGGGCTTGCGGCGCGGGGCAAGGAGGCCCCAAGCCGAGGCCCGTCTTGATGTACGAAGTACGATTGACGAATTACGATTTGAGTTGAGTGAGGACTGACATGACACGCACGGGTTTACCGAGATTCGACGGCAGCGGATTCGATGATAATGATCGGATGGGTCAGCCGATGGAGGATGACGCGATAGAGCTGGACCCCGAGCCGGATGAGGATGAGGAGGACGAAGACGGGGATGAGGATGATGCCGAGATCGATGATGATGATGATGAGTGACCGTGGTGCGGTCAATCGTAAATCGTAACTCGTAAATGGTAAATCCAAGGCGGAGCCGTCATGGTCAACACGGAAGTTTTCGACGCGATCGAGGCCCTGGAGCGGGCATTGAAGGGCCAGTACGACCGGACCGGCGGGCACTCGCTGCTGATCGTGATGACGAGTCACGGGTACGAGCGGCGGATGGTGATTGGCCGGGGCGGGATCGTGCAGTTGCCGGCGTGGATGACGGAGCGGACGGCGGTCCGGCGATTCCGGCAGCAGGTGGCGGCAGACCGCGACCAGGCGGTCCTGAAGGCCCTGATCGAGCGGGAGGAGGCTGCGGGCAATCAGGTCGTCATCATGGAGGCGGGCGAGGGCAAATGCGAGGTGATCGTTGAGCGGAAATCATTGCTCTCAAATCTGCCGGATCAGGGACAAACAAAGCTGGGTACATGTGAAATGATCTCGCCACCCGGCGAGTGATGACTTTGCAGATCGAGCGAATGAACGGTATGGCGGCCATGGCGCCAAAGGCGCGGCCCCCCGGTTCGCCGGTCGGCGATAGGATCAAGGATGATCTTTGACAAGTTCATATCTCTGTAACTCAACGGTAGCGTTGACGGGGACTCCGGGGTAGTCTGCGAGATGGCTTGCAGCTGCTCTCGATGAAAGGAGGACCTCTATGACGTTACCTGAATCGTTTCGAGAGTTCGAATCGTGGTCGCCCGTGAAAGGGGCGACGAAGCACAAGTGCCGCAGCGCCTGGAAGAAATGGATGGCGTTCTGCGGCGAGTACCCCGGGGCTGGGGCGGCGAAGTTCCAGGTCTGGCTCCGAGATCATGCCAAGTGCCGGGAGGCCCACGGGCACCCGGTGACTTCGGTGCACAGTTACTGCGCGGCGGTCAGCCAGGTCTATCGCTGGCTCGGCGAGCAGCCGGAGTATGCCGGAACGGTGAATCCATTCACCGGGGTCAAGCGGATGAAGCCGGACCGGCGGCTGGTGCAGGTGTACTCGCCGAGCGATCTGCACGCGATGCTCGATGCGGTGGATGGGGCCGGTTTCCAGGACCCCTTGATGCGGCTGCGGTGGACCGGATTCTTCCTGGTCGGCCTACACGGTCTGCGGGAAGGCGAGATCTGGAATCTGCGATGGGACCATGACATCGATCTGGCCGCCGAAATCCTGCGCATCCAGTACCGCGATGACGACCGGGCATCGGGCTGGTGGCAGTGGGGCACCAAGGGCGGCTCGGATCGGGATGTCCCGATGTCCGAGGACCTGGTCAATTTTTTCTGGCGGCTGCGGGTTCACGCGGGCTGGTTGTATCCCTTCCTGAAGCGAGTGACGTACGAGCTTCGCCTGGCCCAGCCCTGGCCGCTGCCCGAGCGGATCCGCAACTATCCCTACTGCAATTTCTGGCGTGAGTTTCACCGGATTCGCGATGCGGCCAAAATAAAAGCCGGCACCTTCCACACGCTGAGGAAGAATGCCGGCACGCATTTGGCCGAGCAGCGGGTCCCGATGCCCCACGCCCAGTCCATCCTCGGGCACGCATCCATGCAGACGACCAACCAATACTACATCGCGGTAGACAAGCGATTGTCGATGGACAATGCCCGTAACGCGTTCAATCACCTGCCGCTGGGCCCGGTAGGATTCGAACCTACAACCAAGGGATTATGAGGAAATTGGTCTGATCCCCTGGTCACTTGCGAAAATCCATTGGTCATACCGAAGGAGTAGCTGCAAGCCTCCTTCATCACGCCCGGCTTCCTCGGAAGGCCGGGCCGGCATCATCGCTGGCGGCGGCGCGTTTCGAGCGCTGGGTCGAGGGGGCGGAGCGAGCGGCGAAAAACCGCTCAATCGAAATTGGAGCCGGGTGGGGAATCCGGCCCGCCAGTCTATTTCAATCATCGATCATCAATCGTAAATCATCAATGTTTTCATCACCCTCCTCCGAACGCGGCGACCGGTTGATCGCCGCGTTTTGAAGTTTCGCTGGCGGCGATGGACTCCGGGCCCGTGGCTGTGCCGCATCAGCAGCATACGGTATAGCGTGGCGAAGACCAGTCACGCGAGGCATCGATGCGGCCCGCCAGCTTTACGATCATCAATCGCAAATCACAAATCATCAATTCTAAAAGGACCCATGATGGCAAGGAAGATTTTTCACACGCTAAGGACGGCCGCGGTCGCGGTCTGCGCAGGTCTGGCGGCAATGGTCTGCCCGAGCTGTGAGGACTGGCGGCGCTGCGGCGTGCGGGCGGGGAGGTGACAGATGGCGAAACGGGGCAGACCGAGAAAGAGCGACGGCGGCAAACCGCCGAAGCGAAAAGTCGTCAAAATCAAACTGGCCGAACGAATGAATGCGGGCAAGGTTATCTCGCCGTATGAGATCATGGAGCGGATCATCGCGGTGGAGCGGGCGGATCTGAAGCCCGCCCGGATCGGGATCGCCTGGCAGGATGGCATCCGGGCCGATGCCGACGGCCGGTTATCGCTCGGCAAATGCCGCAAGCGAAGCGATCTCGACCGCAGCCTCGATGGCTACGATTTCATCGTCGTCCTCAATCGGGGAGCCTGGATCGGCCTGAAAAAAACGGATCACGAACGTCTGATGTACCATGAGTTGGAACACGCTCAGATCGTCACGGACGTCGGCGGCCAGCCGAAATTCAATGATCAGAACCGCCCCGTCTGCCGGATCCGGAAACACAACATCGAGGACTTCCGGTCCGTCGTCAAAAAATACGGTTGGCAGGATGACCTCTCGGACTTGGCCAAGGCCGGGATCGAGGACGCCAATCGTCCGCTGCTCCAGGGACTGGAGGATGGAACCACGAAGAGCACGAACGATGTGAAGCGGGGTCGGACCTGCCGAGTTTGCGGAACGAACAACGAGACCTGCGAAGACTGCAAAGATCAGCGGCTATGCAGCCCGAATGCCTGCGATTGGGCCGAGCCGGACCTCTGCAAACCGTGCGCGGATAAATCACCCGCAGCAACGAAGCCGGAAAGTTTCGCTGAGGATGTCCCGACCGGGGGCGCAGAGGAGACCGCCGAGCGGATTGAGATCAAGTGCAAGGGCATGAAGCAGGCGCGGCTGAACGCGATGGTCATAAGTAAGGACGGGCTGCGGCGGCTGGAATATCAAGTGCAGATGGGCAATTACGCCCAGGGCAAAGCGATCATGGAGAGCTATCCCAGCCGGCACGCCTGCCTGGCGGACCTCCGGCATCGGGTCGATACGTGGCTCGATGAATTGACGATCACCGGGACGGCAGACCACCAGCGGGGCATCCAGGCGCGACGCGGCCAGATGCGCGAAGAGATCGACGCCGAGCTCGACAAGCTGATCGATGCGGCCGGGACCGTTTAGATATGTGTGAACCACGAAGAGCACGAAAGACACGAAGAAAGGAAAAACGAGAAAGCCATTTTGGGTTTTCCTTCGTGAGCTTCGTGTCCTTCGTGGTTTCAAAAACCGTAAATCGCAAATGACAAATGGCCATCAAAAAACATTACGCCCGACCTCGCCGCCAGCCGGGTCGATTGCTCGTCAGCCTGCCGGAGGTCATCGAGCGGCCCGAGGAATACGACGGCATCCGGCTGATGCAGCTCGTCGGCGAGCCGTGCGATCCGGAGAATATCGCGGTTTGGGAGCTCACGTACCGCTGCGAGTACGAGAGCGGACTGACGGACCAGGGCGTCGACGTCCGCCAGATCATCGCGGGCAAAGGCGCAGCCGGCCGGGCCAAGGCAATCCGAACGTTGCAGGAGTTGATGGCGGGGTTCGGCATCGCCCGGATCATTCTGTACGACGCCCGGGGCCCGATGACGGTCGAGCAGGTCCAGAAGATCCGGGCGATGAATGAAGAGCTGGACTGGATCAAAAAGGTTGAAACCACGAAGAGCACGAAAGGCACGAAGTGACGGATTTGCCGAACATGAAGATTTGGGCACTGGCGCCGTGGGCTGGGGCGAAACGGAACCTGGCTTCGGCGATTGTGGCTTTGTTGGGGCGGCATAACGCCTATTGGGAGCCGTTCGCCGGCGGTGCGGCGATCCTGCTGGCGAAGGAACCGTCTCGCATCGAGGTTATCAACGATCTGCACCGTGATCTCATCAACATGGCTCACATCATACAGGACCCGATTCTTGGTCCGAAGCTGTATCGCCGTCTCCGCCGGACTCTTTTCAGTCAGGACTTTCATCGCGAGGTCCTGGAGCAACTCGAAAATGAGACCGATCCGTTGGAGCGCGCCTATTGTTATTTCGTAAAGGCGTGGCAATCGTGGGGCGGCGTGGCCGGAACGACGAGGGGCGGCAGCAAGATGTCGATCCGATATACGAATAATGGCGGCTATCAGGCCAAGCGGTTCGCGTTCGCCGTCGAATCCATTCCCGCCTGGCGGCGCAGGTTGCGGAATGTCACGATCCTGAATATGGATGCGTTCGAACTCATTCCCAAGATCGAGGATGCCCCGAACGTCGTTATCTATTGCGACCCCGTGTACATCGAGAACAATGTCGGCTACGAGCACGATTTTCTACCCATCGATCACATACGCCTCGCCCAAATCCTGCATCGATTCAAGCGGGCGAGGATCGTTCTCTCGTACTACGACCACCCGGCCCTCGATGATCTGTATCCGGATTGGACGAAACGGAAAATCGAAGTCACGAAATCCCTCACGCAAATCGGGAAGCGCGGGAGTTATCGGCAACGTGCCGTGGAGGTTCTGCTGGTGAACCAGCAGGTGGACGGGATGGGTTTGTTTGAAGACTTCGCGACGATTGAGCGGGGTCAGTCGTAAATCGTAAATCATAAATCCTAATTCTTTGAAGGGAATCTCAAATGAAGGCTCGGACGTTTGGACTGGTGGTGTTTCTGATGGCGGTATTGCCGGTGGGCGGATGTGGGATGGACGGCACGCAGCGGGTCACCGCCTTGCAGTCGGCGATCTCGCTAATCGAGCAGCAATCGGTGGCCCTGGATGCGAAGGTTGTGCAGATCGAGGTATTGCTGGCGGCCAATGCGAAACTGCTCGGCGATCCGAACGCGACGGGTGAGGTCATGACGCGGTTGCGAGAGGAGAACGCTGCGCTCCAGGCGAAGCTGATAGCGGCGAAGCCGATCAAGGCGCTGTTCGACCAGAAGCTGGCCACGTATCGCACAGCGCTCGACCAGGCCGTCGCCACGGGCGGCATCGACCCGAAGATCGAGGCGGAACTGTACGGCAAGGGCATCAGCGCCTTCGGTGCATCGCTGCCCGCCCCATGGAACGTCTACGCGGCGCTGCTCGGCGGTCTGGTGACTACGTTCGGCGGGGCCATCGGCGGCGCCATCGTGCGCGGCCGCAAGGCGAAGGCGGACCAGGCGACGGAGGAGGCATCGATACGGGGAATCGTGGACAGCGTCGATGCCCTGCTGGCCAACAAGACGCTCGTGACGGATGCGGCAGCGGCGAAAAAGGACCTGGCCTATAGCCAGATCAAGAGTGGCACGGGCGCAGCCGAGGCGGTCCAACGGGCGAAAACCCCGGCGGCGTGATGTGAGCGAACGGATCGGAACGTCGGTCGAAAGGAGTCGTGGATGAGCACTATCGTGGCAATGGGTCTTGCGATTATCTGGGGAGGGGCGATTGTGGCGTTGATCTTTCTGACAGTTGAACGCCGGGGCAGTCTGCGGATCCATCGTGAGGCGGCCAATCAGGAGTACGCGAGGCAGCTCGATAAAGACACCGCTCTACGGCGGAAATTGGAAACCGCGAAGGGGATGCCCGAGTGCCCTGGAACGCGGGCGGTCATCGATCAGCTCACTGCCGCCCTGCGCGATCAGCAATTGTCCGTTGAGGCGGCCCGGGCCGAGCGGGACCGTATCAAATGAATGGCAAAACCACGAAGAGCATGAAAGACACGAAGAGAAATGACCTATGACAACGAAAAAGAGATTGAAGGCCCTGCCTGTGGCCGAATTCGCGGCAGGCTGCCTGACGAAGAAGATTCACAGGGAGAAGTTCGAGGCCCGGCGACTGGCTGAGGCCGCGATCGCATCGCTGACCGCGGCGGGGCTGAGTAGTGATGGTTCGACGGCCGAGGCATACAGACGCGAGGCCCTGGATCTGTTGGCCCTATCCGTGAGCAAACTCGCCAACCGGATGGAAAGTTTGATCGAGGATTGAAACCATGCTGATCACAGAACTATCAACAAAGTACCTACGCAGAATGTTGGCGGCGACTAAGAAGGCCATCGGGCCGGATGCTGTGGAGGAAGGAGAAATCGAAAATGGTGAATCGTAAATCGTCGATCCGAGTTTCGTGCCTGGCGGCCGTGGTCCTCGCGGGCTCCGGCATGGCTCGGCAGTTGGTTGTTTTGGCGGCGGGCGGGGCGGACTGCGTGCAGGTCGGTTATGACGTTCGGCTGGTTCCGTACGCCATCGATCCCGCAGCAGTCCGCGGCTCGCTCCTGCCGCCGGTGCCCGGTGAGCCGTCGATCTGGATGTTGAGGCCGGGCAAATGGAACCGGCCCCGGGCGATCTGCTGCGATCCGAACGGCTATGACGTCGACGTGGTCTACGCCGGCGGGACGCTGAGCAATGTGACCGTCGATGTCAACAACGCGGATCACACGTGGAGCTGCGCGGCGGAACTCGTGCCGGGCGATCAGCTCTTGTACTTCGAGGCGACGAACCGGCCGCGATTCGGTCTGCCCGCGAAGCGCGTCGTGACGATTCTATTCCGCGTCCCCGAGCCGACGAACCTGCAGCCGGTGCTGTATTGAAAGAACGTAAACCGGGAAGGCATCGATCCTTGCGGTCCGGGAGCCGGGCTACACGACGCCGGCGAAGGGCGTCGTGACGATGGACGGCGGCATTCGGCGGGTGCCGGTGCCCCGGCGAACCTTGCGCAAATTGCGAAGTCGAGGATAGCAATTCCCTTCGTGCTCTTCGTGAGCTTCGTGGTTCCGAAAATTGAGGTTTGAGTCATGGCTGAAACGGGCATTCCGTATTGCGATCGGACGTGGGATCTGACCATCGGCTGCCGCAAGCGGTCGCCGGGCTGCGACAACTGCTGGGCCTGCCGGACGGTCCACCGGCTGGCGGGCAGAGGGTTGTCTGGTTACGAGGACCAAGTGGCATGCACCGGGGGGGATTGGCTTTTTACCTCGAAAGTCAATTGCCTGGTGTGCAATCTGTCTCGGCCTCTGCACTGGCGCAAGCCGGCCTTCGTCTTCGTCAACAGCAAGAGCGACCTGTTCGATGAGCGGGTTCCCTTCGAGTTCATCGCCCGGGCATTCGATGTGATGTGCAATTGCCGGCAGCATCGGTTCATGGTGCTGACGAAAGAGCCGGGGCGGATGGCGGAGTTCATCGAATGGTATCAGCAGCGCCGCATACCGGTCTGGCCCGACGATTTCCCGCACGTCATTCTGATGGTCAGTGTCGAGGGGCCGGAATACATCTCTCGCATCGAGACGTTGCGGCGGATTCCGGCGGCGATGCGAGGCGTGAGTCTCGAACCGTTGATCTCACGGGTCTCCGATGCTGTCACTCCGTTCATCGCGGGGGGTTACAACGTCTGTCCCGCCTGCTATTGGTGGGGCGAGGATGATGGAGATCCAAAGCATGGTCAGGCATATCCATGCCCCAAGTGCGGCGAGGATACCGACGCTGTGCCGCTCGATGAGCTGCTCGACTGGGTCGTCGTGGGGTGCGAGAAACTGGCGGGCGGCAGGGCGGGCCGGTGGACAGGAATTGACCCGGTGAACTGGTGGGAGGAGGCCCAGGGGATTGTCACGGACTGCCGTGATGCGGGCGTGCCGGCCTGGATGAAGCAAGGTCCGAGAGTCCCGCCCACAGGCAGTCGGGTGCGGGTGACGGAGGACGCGGCGGAGTTCCCGCCGGAGTGCCGGATTCAGGAAAAGCCGAAAGGGTTGAGATTGTGAAAGCCACGGGCGCGATCTACGTCAACTCGCGAAAACGGGACCGGGGCAAGGGTCCCTCGATCATACCGGAATCGTTCTGGGACCGGTTCGGTCCGGATGCGGCGGTGGTGGAGATCGACCACCCGGGCGCGAAGCCGAGAGTGACGACATGGCAGGATCTTGGTCGAGAAAAGCGGGAACGTCAAGCGAAGTCCTTGAGGTGGCGACGGGAAGGGTGCGGACGCACGGAACGGCGGGCGCTCTACGTTTGGGTATTCCACTGCCCCGGCGTGGACGGCGTGGCCTATTACGGGTGGTGGACGTACCTGGTCGGGCGTGGGATCAGCATTCAGGTGCGCGATCTTCGGGACTACTCGGGGGAGATGCGATTGCGGGAGCCGATCATGCGATTGTTCCCGGTCCGGCCGGGTCTATTCGCCGAATCACTATATGACTGGATGCCATTGTTCGCCCGCAAATACTGCGTGCGTCGCCCCGATGGTAAGCCTCGCCTGCACGCCGGCCGCATTCAGGGAAAAGCCATGATCTGGGCCGACGTCACAGGCAATTGTTTCGAGCGGATCATCGGCAGGGCCTATCTGCCGAACCCTTCGTGCTCTTCGTGAGCTTCGTGGTTTCGAAAATTGAGGTTTGAGTCATGGATGACATCGTGTTCTTCAAGGGTTTCGTGCACAGCAACCAAGCGGGGAGTTCCATCGCGATCAACACGCACGGCGGCGTCTACATCGGCGGATCGCTCGCCGGCAACATCCCCAAAACGGCCAGTCGCATACTGATCGGCTACGGCGCCGAGTCGAGGCGCTTGGTTTTCGAGCCGACGGATTCGAAGATCGAGCCGGGCTCCATTGCGATCATGCGCAGGGGGACCCAAGGCATTCGACTGGCCGCGCACATCGCTCTGAAGGATTTCGGCCTGATCCCCAAAGCTGCATTCCGGGTCGGGGGCATCTGGACCGGCAACCGGATCGTCGCGATCCTGCCCTCACCCACTACGTTGCCTACCGACCAGATGCCGGCGACGCCGCGGGTGAAAGAGGAAGTGCGGGTGGTCGATGGGAAGGGCGGGCAACCGAAACCCCGAACCCTAAATCGTAAATCGGAAATCGTAAATCATAAATCGGAGGTGAACCACGAAGAGCGCGAAAGACACGAAGAGATTCTTGATGCGGGCCACTGCGTCGGCTGCGGCGCCTTCAAATTAACGGTCGGCAACAGCATGTACGGGACCTGCGCCAACCCGAAGAGTCCCCAGTACGGCAAGACCCGCCGGGGCGGCGAGACGTGTACCGCCCGCATCCGTTCGGCCGACAAGGGCGAGTCGGAGGGAGAAGATGAACATGAGCCCAAGCGCGGCCGTGTGACGCGATGCTCCACGGAACCCGTGTCCAAAGGGCCTCGCCCCAAGGGCAAATGTTCGGCATGCGGGCGGGTCTTCACCGTATCGAGTCGCGGCATCTATCCGCATGACCTCGACGGCGTTGGATACGCTGCTGGTCGGGGCAACGGAAAGCGGCCCTGCCCCGGCAGCAAGCAGCCGGGCAAGCCATTATAGGGGGGGGCAAACCCGCCCGCAAGGACATGGAGAGACATGATGCCATTGAAGAATTACACGAGCGGGATTTCGGCGGATAGATCGATCAGTTACATCGAGGCCAAGCTCGCCGGGCATAAGGCGACGCAGATCCTCAAGATATACTCGCCGGAGGGCACAGTCGATGCGATCTGTTTCATCGTTCGGATCGGGGAGGTGGATATGCCGTTCCGTCTACCGTGCCAAGTCGCGGCGGTGGAGCGGACTCTGCGGGCGAATATGCGGCGCCCCAGGCCGGAGACCCTGCGAAAGATCGGCGACCAGGCCCGGCGAACGGCGTGGAAGATCCTGGCGGACTGGATCGATGCCCAGATGGCGATGATCGAGTTGTCGCAGGTGGAGCTGATGGAGGTCTTCCTGCCTTACGTCTACGATCACGGCCGTCAGCAGACCTATTTCCAGAGCATCAAAGAGCATGGATTCAAGGCCCTGCTGCCCGCCGCGGCACCAGCGAGTCGGTGAAGACGATGACCACGACAATGGAAGGCGGTACAACGCAAATGGTCCCGACCTGCGGCGTATTGAAAGAAAAAGTTCGTTCAGGCGGGATCGTGACGTGATGAAGGCATATTACAACGAGAACGAGGCTTACGCGGCTCAGTGGCTGCGGAATCTGATCGCGGCGGGGCTGATCATGGAAGGGGACGTGGATGAGCGGAGCATCGTTGAAGTCGAGGCGAAAGACCTCTCGGGATACGGCAGGGTTCATCTGTTCGCGGGGATCGGGGGCTGGGATTATGCCCTGCGGCTTGCGGGATGGCCCGCCGACCGGCCTGTTTGGACAGGCTCTTGCCCCTGCCAACCCTTTTCGTGTGCCGGCAAGCGCGGCGGCGAGAAAGATGAACGGCACCTCTGGCCTGAATTTTACCGTCTCGTCAGCGAGTGCCGCCCTGTCACGATCTTTGGCGAGCAGACTGCGAGCGGTGATGGACCTCGATGGCTCGACGGAGTGTCTCTTGACCTGGAGGAGCTCGGTTATGCCGTCGGGACGAGTGATCTGCCGGCTGCAAGCGTCGGCTCGCCCCACAGGCGGCAACGTTTGTGGTGGATGGCCCACGCCGGTAGCGAACGACGACAACAAGACGCCGGAGGCCCATCTTGCGACGAAACGGAGAATGGGACAGAGGGACGGGACTGGCGCCAACCGAACACAGATCACGTCACTGAGCGTGTTAGTCCAGACACTGGCCTGGCCAAGTCCAGGCGGCGAGTGCGACAGCCGGAGCACCCGAAACAGCACGGCGAACCGCAAGACGGTCCCGCCGACCGGGATCCACAAGGGCAACACGCTGACGGATGCGGTCAGTCTGGCGGTGTGGGCGACGCCGAACGTGCCGAACGGGGGACGGACAGGCAACGTCTCGAATTACGGTGCGGACGGAAGAAAACGACAAGTCGATCTCGGGGCCCAGGCGGCGCTAGCGACCTGGGAAACACTGACGGTCCGGGACGGAAGGAACTCGCCTGCGAGTCACAGCGGGTTGCCGAGGATGGTGGCGTGGGCCACGCCGAACAGCAGTGCCCACAAGAACAGAAAGGGATCGAGTTGGCGCGGCGAAATATCCCAGCAGGTCCTTGGAGCGACTTCGGCGTCGTCTGGTGTGACGAGCGGGCCGCCGGCAAAGGGTTCGTCCCGAGGCGCATTGAGCCCGGAACATTCCCGATGGTTGATGGGTCTGCCTATGAGTTGGATTCTGGCGGCCCCCTTGCGGGCAAGAGCCGGGTCGGGACGCTCCGCGGGTTCGGGAATGCCATAGTGCCCATCCTCGCGGCGGAGTTCATAAAGGCGTGTCTTGGAATCGTAAATCAGGAATCTTAGATCGGAAATCGACCATGCCGAAGAAACAGGCGGCGTTCGCGTTTGCGGGTTCCGGGCAGGGGTGCTCCTGCGGCCGGTGTGGGCGTCCGTGCAAGGTCGATCCGGTGCCCGGGTCGGGGGCGAGGATGCTCAAGCGAAGTGCGAAGCCGAAAGGCCTGTGCGTCAACTGCGCGGTGCACGATCAACTGCGGCATCTGTACCCGGCGAACCTGATTTTGGCGAGATCCGGGCCCAAGGGGCTGGCGTTGCCGCACATTCAGCGGCAGTTCTTCGAAATCTGCCGGATGGCCGGGACGGACGCCCGATTCGAGGAGATCGACTGGGCCGCGATCGCCGCCCACTGGGATCTGCCGTTCCCGACGCGGCTGAAATCGACCGCCACGAACCCGGTGACGGAGGAAGAACTCGCCATGGAGCGAATGGAGGGAGAGCAGCGCCGTGAAAATCCATAAACAGATCATGGGGCCGCGAAGTGAGCCTGACCCAGGAGGCCCTCGGATGAAACTCCATCGGCGGATCGTCGCGACGGAGGTCGAGTGCACGTGGAAGCCCTGTTGCGAGTGTGGGCAACCCTTCGAGCTCCATGAGATACTCACGGCCGTTGACGTTGGCGGCAACGCCGGCGTCGTCTATTGGTTCTGCGAACAGTGCACCGAGCGGCTGTTCGGGCACCTGCTGAGAAAGGGGTGGCGCGGGACCTGGAAGATTCGCAAGGCAGACGGCAGCCGGGAATCCGTGGACTTCAATGGCGCGGCGTGATTGCAAATGCAAAATCGTAAATCGCAGATCGTAAATACGCAGGCATATGGATGGCACAATCGGCAAAGGTCGCCCCGGCGGCGGGCGTGGTGGACGTGAAGCATCGGCGGTTCCCGTGGCCGGCGAATCCAGATCAGCGGTACGACTCGCTGGCGTCGCCATCGCCATTCCTGGCAGTGGTGAACGCGAGAGGCCCTTGGGCGGTGTGGAAGCACGACACCGCGAATCCGCCGTATATCCCGCTGTTCGATGGATAATAATACGAAGGCCGTCGCGAGCTAAGCCAGCAGGCGGCAGGCAAATGAGTACGGGCGATGCATGCATCGCCCCAACAGGAGACGACGATGGCAGCGAAACGAAAGAGCAAGACGACCGAAACGGTCCCCGAGGCAAAGACGGGGGTCGATCTCAAGGGCATCACGATTGCCCACCCGACGGCGGAGATGGTGATGGTCAATGCCCTCAAGATCGAGCTCTGGTCCGTGGACCGTCTGGTCAGGCATCCGGATAACAGGGTCGTCAATGTGAAGACGCAGAAATATATCGATCTGGCCAAGAGCGTTCGGGCCAACGGCGTCCTGGAAGCGCTGATCGTGCGGGAACACGTCGACGAGAAGACGCCATTCCGCGAGGCGCTGGGCGTCCGATTCCTCCAGATCCTCAGCGGGGAGCGGCGATTCGCGGCGGCCTGCGAGTGCGGGCTCACCCAAGTGCCCGTGCGCAACGTCGGGAAGCTTCCGGATGATCTGGCGTACGACATCGTCGCGATGGCGAACCTGCACGAGGACCTGACGCCTTTGGAGGAAGGCCATGTGGCGGCCACGTGGCTGGACAAGTACGGCCAGGATACGAAGGCCGTCGCCTCCAAGCTCGGCAAGACGCAGCATTGGGTGCTCGCCCACGCGCAGATCGAGCGGAACCTGATCCCGGGGTGGAAGGCCGAGGCGATGGAGGCTGGCGAGAAAGGCCGCCATCGTGATTATTCGCATTGGACCGCAGCACACTGGGTCCATATCGCCCGGCTGCCGGCGAGCCTGCAGGAGCACTGGCTGAACAAAATTAGGAAGGACTATCGGTTCTATCCGCACAACGCCTCGGCGGACGACGTCGCGAATTGGCTCGTCACGGAGAAACTGTTTCTGGCCAAGGCGTCGTTCGATTGGGCCAAGGTCTGCGCAGACTGCCCGAAAAGAACAGATGCGATCTCGCAGCTCCTGTGGCAGGACCCGGACGTCGAGGCGGACGCTGCGGACGCGGTCCGATGCCTCGATCCGAAGTGCTGGGAGCGCAAGTCTCTGCGGCAGGAAAAGCAGGCGTACGAGCTCGTCAAACAGGCCGCCGATCACGCGTACGCGGAGAAGCACGGCGCGGCCTGCCTTCCGGTGAAGCCTGTCCCGATCTCGACGATCGAGGTCGAGACCGACTGGCCGAAGCGACAGAAGTATGAGGCGGCCATCCAGCGGATGAAGCGGGTCTTCGGCCAGGAGCTCGTGACGGCGGACCGGTTCGAGGTCGTGAAAGAAGGGGCCAAGGGGGCGGTGCCCGGGATCGTCGTCGCGGGGCGGGGCAAGGGATCAGTCAAGTGGGTGAAGATCAAGGCGCAGAAGGAGTACGGCTCGTCGCGGAGCGGTCCAACGAAGCCCCACGAGCCGACGGCGGCGGAGATCGAACAGGACAAGGAGATCCAGCGGTGGGACCGGGTCGCCGATGTCTTCCAGGAACGCATGCTGAACGAGCCGGCCCCCAGTGCCGACGTGATCCTGCTCTTGCAGCTCTTTTTCGACCACGACAATCCGTGGGGAAGGGAGCGAGAGAAGCTGCTCTCCGCGGTGGGCAAGGCTATCAAGAAATATCCCGACCCGCCGATCCTGTGCGTCGCGGAATGGTTCTGGACGGACATGATGCACAAGCTGCACTTTGCGGAGAACACACGGGAGACCCTGGAGATCGTCGGGCCAGTGCTGGGCTTCGACGCCCAGGCGGAGTACGAGCTGGCGAAGCTGGCGATGGCGGCGGAGGAGGACCAGGCGAAGGACGAAAAGAGCGAGACTTGCCCAAGCGATTGCCAGGCATGCACGCTGACTACGTGTACCAAGACCGGTTGCCCCGTCGACCAACCCGAGAAGGGGCAGACGGCCGCAAAGAAGAAACGCGGGCGGCCGAAGAAGATCAAGGCCGCCGAGAAGGCCGAGACGGCCGCTGGGCCCGTTCATGAAGAGGTCTTCCAGGAAGATGAGGACCCGGGCGTCTGAAACTCGTAATTCGTAAATCGTAAATCGTGAATGTGCAGGGCTATGGATGACACGATCGGCAAAGGTCGCCCCGGCGGCGGGCGTGGTGGACGTGAAGCATCGGCGGTTCCCGTGGCCGGCGAATCCAGATCAGCGGTACGACTCGCTGGCGTCGCCATCGCCATTCCTGGCAGTGGTGAACGCGAGAGGCCCTTGGGCGGTGTGGAAGCACGACACCGCGAATCCGCCGTATATCCCGCTGTGCAGGGGCCTGCTGGCCAAAGAATTCTGGCAAAGGGCGAGCGATGGCGAGAAGGCATTCTGCTTGGCCGTGTGGATGAACGCTGCGAGAGAGGACGATTGGGGCATCGTCTGGGGCGATCCCGGACGGCTCTGTTGGGAATGGCATCTGGACGTCGCGACGTTCACGCAGCGGATGGACTGGATGATCAAGGCGGGCTTGGCCTGCTACCTGACGTACGCTGAGCGGGATGCGGCGATCATGTGGCGGCCGTGGCAAGAGCGGGTTGCGGGCCGTAAAATAGAGAGAAGAGAGGGGGGAAAACCAAGGGGGGGTAGGGA
>Ga0315277_10002454_pt1 | contig 25902 bp, 23 predicted proteins | sample YL17G05_15_MG_FD_203695 | JGI IMG/M metagenome (GOLD analysis project Ga0315277, IMG submission 203695) | Sediment microbial communities from Yellowstone Lake, YNP, Wyoming, USA - YL17G05_15 | ecosystem: Environmental > Aquatic > Freshwater > Lake > Sediment | place: USA: Wyoming | collected... | reverse complement strand
GCGATAAAGGCAAAGAGGAAGCCGATGACCTGACCAAGAAATGTGCCGACGAGGTGGACCATATCGTCAAGACCAAATCGGATGAAATTATGACCGGTTAAGTGCGCGCGACGCACACCTGCGTCGTGCTGTTTTTCATACAGATCAATTGGCTGTTCGAAAGAACGGATTATAAAGAAAGGACGGCTGTACCGATGGTTGCGCAAACCCGTTCCGTAAATCCCCGTGAAAATGGAAGACCTCGAAAGCGGTCGAAGTCGAAACGTATCGTATCGTGGCTTGTCGCCGGGATTATCGTGATAATTGGACTGGGGGTATTATTGCTGCCGACGCTTTTATCCACATCGCTCGGCAGACAGATTATCATAAGACAGCTTGATAAATCTCTCGACGGGACGATTGAAATCAAACAGATGTCCATCGGCTGGTTTTCCGGTCTGAGGCTGACCGGCGTAAGTTTCAAAAACAAGGCGGGCACCACAACATTCAGCGTCGATGAAATCCACGGCAGGCCCAGCCTGCTGTCGCTGCTGCGGGGTCGAATCGGACTAACTGACGGTCTGATTGACAAGCCGCGGGTGGAGCTGATGGTTGTGGATAAGCCGAAAGGCGCTTCTGCTGTTTCCAAATCTTCGGCGTCTTCAGCGCCCCTAAAATCGTCTTTCGGTATGTCGGTTGCGCTGCCGCTGGACCGGTTGGCGCTGGAGTTGCGGCAGGGCAGCGCCGTCATCAAAACCGAGCAGCCTCCGCAGAAACTGGAATTCAAAAATATCTCCACACAGGTCGATATCAATCCGGTCGGCCGGACTTCCAATGTAGCGATGGCTCTGGCGGTGGCCGGAGCCGGCGAACCTGGCAGCGTGAAGGCCAGTGCAAGCGTCACGCCGCAAAAGGGAATGACGCTGGCAGGCACGTCCGGCCAGATGCAGATGGAACTGGTGAATGTGAAGCTGGAGGATTTCAAGCCGCTGCTGGCCCTGGCCGGGCAGAAGATGGATATCGCCGGATTAGTCAACGCGCAGGCCCAGGTGAAACTGACTGACGGACGATTCGAAAAAATCCAGGCCGACGCCACGGTGGAAAATTTCAAACAGACCCTCGATGGCAGGACGACTGCGTTCGATAAGCCCGTCAAGATTCAGGCCCTGGCCGCGATGACCGACAAGGGACTGCGGGTGGATAATTTGAGTGTGGATTCTTCGTTCTGTACCGCGACGTGCAAAGGCGATATGGCGTCGCTGAACTATCAGGCCAAGGCGGATTTGGCGGGTGTGCAGACGTTCGCTTCACAGTTTGTTGATTTTGCGGGATATCAACTGGCCGGGGCTTTGAACGCCTCCGGTTCGGTGAGTGTCAGCGATAAGATGATTGCGGCGAAGGGAAGCGCCGATTTTCAGAATTTGACGGCGGCCAAAGGCGCGGACAAAATGCCCGCCACCGCGCTGAAGATTGATTATAATCTGGTACAGGATTCGGCGGCGGAAATGCTCAAGGCTTCTTCCATTACCGCCGTGATGGATGCCGGGACGGTTGAGTTGAAAGACGTTTCGCTGCCGCTGGAGCCGCAGAAAATGATGCAGCTTTCCGCCAAAGCCGACATATCGCTGGATTTGCAGAAAACCCTGACGATGGCCAGAGTATTTGTTGCCGATAAATTGCCGGGGGATTTGACGCTGACCGGCGCTCTGCATTCAAAAGTGTCCATTCAGCCTAAGGGCGATGAGATCCAATTCCGCACCGACAATACCACGATTCAGAATCTGGTGGTCGGACAGCGCGGTCAGACGCCTTTCACGCAGGACGTTTTGACACTGGCTGCCGATGGTTCTGTGAATCCTGAGACGAAAAACTACGCGGTTAACTTTGACCTTGAAGGCAAAAAGGCGCAGTCGCTGATGCGGTTTAAGGGCGCCGTTGCTCAAAAGGCGCAGAAAGAGCAGACGGCAGTGAACGGCGACATTCAGGCCCAGTATGACTGGGCGGATGTGACGGCGATGGCAAGACCGTTTTTGCCTGCGGGGCTTTCGATGGAAGGCAAACGCAGCGACAAAATTTCATTTTCCTCCACGTATCCGACGGCTCAGCCGGATAAGATGACGGCCAATCTCGATGCCTCTGCGGCAATGGGGTTTCAAAAGGCCGATTTGATGGGCTTGAAGTTCGGCCCAACGGAATTGAAACTGGATGTCAGGCAGGGCAAAGCGGCGGTTAATCTGCCCGACGCCGACGTCAGCGGCGGCAAGGTGCGTTTCAGCGGCGATGTGGATTTGGCGGCCAAACCGATGAAACTGACGCTGCGTCAGCCGATGCAGGTGGTGGAAAACGTCAAAATTGACGACGTCATCAGCGAACAGCTTTTGCAGTATCTCAACCCGATGTTCGCCCGCGGCACCAGCGTCAGCGGTATCGCCAATTTGAATTGTCAGACGCTGGTGATTCCGCTGGCCGGCGGCACGCCAAAGGACGTTCTGCTGGACGGCACGGTGGGTCTGAAGGACGTGCGGCTGCAAAGTCCGCTGCTGCAGATGATTGGTCAGGCCGCGGGGGAGAGTATGAACCTGTTCTCCATTCCGCCGACGCCGTTTACCGTCAAAGACGGCATAGTGCGGTACACGGATATGCCGATGTATTTTGGTGAAAAGTATGCCCTGCATTTCCGCGGCACCATCGGGCTGGATAGAACACTGGCGATGGATGTGGAAGTGCCGTTGTCTATCGGCGGCCGTCGCCAGGCGGCGGATAAAATTATTTTGCCGCTGAGCGGTACGCTCGACAAACCGCGCCTGAATACTTCTCAAATGCTTAAAAAACAAGGCGAAGAAGTGATTAAAGACGTCATTGAGGAAGGACTGAAAAAGATATTAAAATGATTTGATTGACGATTTGGGTTGCGTTGTTCCGTGCAATCGTCAATCGCAAATCGGCAATCGAAAATCACAGATGGGGAGTGAATTATGGACAAGTTTTCGTCTATCTGGTCTGCACAGGACGGGGCACAGAAAAGCGGCATAACGCTGTGTTTTCGTGTTATCCGGCACTGTTTTCGTCTGCTGATTCTCAATCGCTGCGGGACGCAGGCCGCGGCCCTTTCATATCACACGCTTTTCGGCGTAGTGCCGCTGGCGATTGTGATGCTGATGGTTTTTCAGATGTTCCCGGCGTACAAGGATATGGGCGACAAGGTCAGACAGCTGATTTATGACCAGATGAATCTAACCCGCATCACCTATCCGTCGGATACGCCCGGCATCGAGTCGATTACACTGGCCAAAAAAATTGATGAAATTACCGGCCAGTATCTCTCCGGTCTGAGCACCGGGGCGATTACATTTATCGGCGGGCTGCTGACCATCTGGGCGGCAATCGGCTTGTTAACGACGATTGAAAAATCCTTCAACACGATTTGGGGCGTTCCCCGGGCGCGGGACATTCTGCACCGCACCATCAATTACTGGGCGATTCTGACGCTCGGACCGCTGCTGCTGGGCCTGGGCGTCTATCTGAACACCCGGTTCGCGTTTTCCCAATCGCTGCAGGAAAACATATTCAAATTCATCAGGCCCGTTTTCAGTTTTGGCCTGAGTTTTGTGCTGATGTTTTGTCTGTATGTGTTTCTGCCCAACGCCCGTGTCAGAGTCGGCTCAGCCCTGCTGGGGGCGATGGTCGCAGCGGTACTCTGGACGGCGGTGAAAATCGGCTTTGGATATTATGTCAAGGAATACATTCCTTATCAGGCGGTCTATGGCATCATGGGATTGATTCCCCTGGCGGTGTTCTGGATTTACATTGTCTGGTGGATTGTGCTGCTGGGGCTTCAGTTGGCTTACGCCGCTCAGCACGTCCATTCGCTGGACAAGGCCGAGCGATTGGCCAAACTGCGGCAGGAACAGGCCAGTTTTGTTGCGACCGAACAGACGACCTTTCAGATTATGCGGGAAATTTTGCTCGCTTTTGAGGACAAAAACCGCAAACCCGTCACGCCTTCTGAAATCGCCGACGCTACGGCGCTGGCCGAAGATTTTATTGAACGCATTCTCGATAATCTGACCCGTGCGGGCCTGTTGTGCAGAACATCCGAGCCGATTGTCGGCTATGTGCCTTCCACCGACGGCGGACATATCACGCTGGCCGATATCAGCCTGGCGATGGAAAAATCCTCCTTCCAGACGCAGAATCCAAAACTTCAGCAGGCCCTTGTCCATGTTCGCGCGGAACTGGAAAAATACAGTCTCAAAGATATTCTGTAATGGACAATGACACAAAAAAATGATACTGTTCCGCTTTGTGGAAAACCCGTTTTTAGACCCCGAAGGGGTCGTAAGTATAATAGCCGGAGGCATAAACCCCCGGGAAAAAATGATTTCTTTTTTAGAAAACAGTTAATATAGTATCTGTTGCGGAAAAATAAAAACGGAAATGTCATACCCGCGAAAGCAGGTATTTGGTACGAATAACTGGATTCCCGCCTGCGCGGGAATGACAAAAACCCGTATCCGCAACAGATACTAAATAGGAGATGTTCGGATGAAAATGAACCAGCGATACGTTTCATATCTCATCGGGTTAATGGTGATGGCGGGTATTTCAGCCGCCGCCGACAAACCGCAAAAACAGGCATGGCTGGATATGTCGCTGTCGTTTGAACAACGGGCCGACGACCTCGTTAAACAAATGACCCTCGACGAAAAAATCGGCCAGATGATGAACGGCGCTTCGGCCGTTGAGCGTCTGGGGATTCCCGCCTATAACTGGTGGAATGAGTGTCTGCACGGCGTGGCCAATAATGGGATAGCGACGGTCTTTCCGCAGGCTATTGGGATGGCCGCCTCGTTTGATCCTGAATTGATGCTGCAGACTGCGACAGTAATCAGTGATGAGGCCCGCGCCAAACACCACGAAGACGTCCGTAAGGGAGACCGTAAAATCTTTAAGGGATTGACCTTCTGGTCGCCCAATATCAATATCTTTCGTGACCCGCGATGGGGTCGCGGTCAGGAAACCTACGGCGAAGACCCTTATCTGACCGGGCAAATGGGAATGGCGTTTGTCAGGGGATTGCAGGGTGATGACCCAAAATATCTCAAAGTTGTTTCAACCGCCAAACACTACGCCGTTCACAGCGGTCCTGAACCGCTGCGGCACAGTTTCAATGCCGTTGCGAATAAACGCGACCTCTATGAAACGTATTTTCCGGCGTTCCGCGACCTCGTGCAGAAAGCCCATGTCTATTCCGTCATGGGCGCATACAACCGTGTGGACAGTGAATCGGCATCTGCCAGCCAGATGCTGCTGGAAGATGTGCTGCGCGGCAAGTGGGGATTTGAGGGGTATGTCGTTTCAGACTGCGGTGCGATCAGAGATATTTATCTGCATCACAAAATTGCCAATGACGCCGAAGAAGCCGCCGCCATCGGTGTCCGCCGGGGCTGCGACCTCGAATGCGGACGCACCTATACTGCATTGAAAGAAGCTGTCCGCCGCGGTTATCTGACCGAGCCGGAGATTGATATTTGTATCTATCGCCTGATGCTGGCGCGGATGAAACTGGGTATGTTCGACCCGCAGGACAAAGTCAAATACGCCCAAATCCCGTTCACTAAAAATGATTCGCCCGAAAACGACGCCGTCGCGCAGAAAATGGCGCGAGAGTCCGTCGTCCTGCTGAAAAATACCGGCCTGCTGCCGCTGGATAAAACAAAAATTAAAACGCTCGCCGTCATCGGCCCCAGCGCCGACAGCGTCCGCGTCCTGTACGGCAATTACAACGGCACGTCCTCGCATCCGATTACCGTTTTGCAGGGGATTAGAAATGCCGTCGGTCCGGGTGTACAGGTCCTTTGCGCCAAAGGCTGCGAGTATGTCGAGGGTTACCGGGAACGCATCAATGCAGCACCCATTGCATCCAAGTATCTAAAAACGCCGGAAGGAGAACCGGGTCTTAAAGGCGAGTATTTTAATAACAGAAATCTTGAAGGTCAGCCGGTCATGGTCCGTACGGACCCAATGGTGGACTTCCAGTGGAATCATAAATCGCCGACATCGGATATAGTCGGCCGGGGCGAATGGCCTGCGGATAAAGCGGTGTCTGAGGATAACTTCTCTGTCCGCTGGACGGGTAAACTGCTTGTCCAGGAGACAAGACGCTATGAGCTGAGCGTGACGCAGGATGACGGCTGTCGGCTGTATATTGACGACAAACTGCTGATTGACGATTGGACCGAACATGCCGCCCGCAGTCAAACGGCCAGAATCCGACTGGAGCAGGGCAAAGAATACAATCTCCGTCTGGAATACTATGAGGCCGAGACAGATGCTGAGGTGATGCTGGGCTGGGATTTTGAGCAAGCCAAAGAGGAAGATACATTTGATCAGGCGATTGAATATGTCAAAAAAGCCGATACGGCAATCTTTGTCGGAGGCCTCAGTCCCACGCTCGAAGGCGAAGAAATGAATGTGCCGTATCCCGGCTTCAAAGGCGGAGACCGCACCGAAATTCAATTACCGCAGTCGCAGGAAAAAATGCTCCGGGCGATGCGCGCCACAGGCAAACCCGTGATTTTCGTAATGCTGACCGGTTCGGCGATAGCAATCAACTGGGAACAGGAAAACCTGCCGGCGATTGTGTGCGGGTGGTATCCCGGTCAGCACGGCGATGCCGTAGCCGATGTTTTATTTGGAAATTATAATCCTGCCGGACGTCTGCCGGTCACATTTTACAAAGCCATCGACCAGCTCCCGGCATTTGAAGATTACAATATGCAGGGCAGGACATACCGCTATTTTAAAGGGAAACCGCTGTATCCATTTGGTTTTGGTCTGAGCTATACGATGTTTAAATACTCCGACCTGAAAATCGACAAGACTCAGGTCAAGCCGTCCGATACGATTGAAGTTCGCTTCACGATTACCAACACCGGCAAAGTCGATGGCGATGAGGTGGCCCAGCTTTATGTCCGTGATGTGGAATCCACACTGCCGATGCCGGTTAAGCAATTACGCGGCTTTCAACGCGTCCATCTCAAGGCTGGCGAATTAAAAACAATCACCTTTAAGCTGACGCCGAATCAGGACATGTCTTATTATGACGTGAAAAAATCTGATTATGCGGTCGAGGCGGGCGACTTTGAAATCCAGGTCGGCTCTTCCAGCGCCGACATCCACCTGACCGGCGCAATCCGCGTTCAATAAAACGGAAGAACCATTTGATATGGTTCTTCATTAATATTATTGCAGTATTGCGCCAATCAGAAATTTCAGGCCGAAGCCAATCATCGCCGCACCGCAAAAGCCGAGGATGAGTTTTTGATTTTTCGCACTCAAAATCGCCGTGCCGTGAAACGCTGTCAATGACAAAATCGTCAGCCATATCAAGTCGCACAGCCAGTGAACGATGGCGAAAATAACCAGGGCGTACAATCCAAACCCCTTAGCTTGCAGGGCCAGGTTCAGTCCGACGGTGGCCCACCAGAACAGGAAATACGGGTTTGTTGCCGACAGGACAAAGCCCGTCAGGAGGGGGTTTGATGTGCGGACTTTTTTGACGTCAAATTCCGGATGCGTCAGCTCACGCAGGGTCATTGCGCCGAGGTAAATCAGAAACAGTCCGCCGAGGATGCCGATGCCGATTGCCGCAATGCTGGTTTTCAATACCGTCCCCAGACCGAGGATAAGCAGAAAAATCAGGGGGATTTCCACGATGCCGTGGCCGACGGCGACCCAGACGCCGGCCCAGCGGTTTTTGCCGCCCGCCGCCAGCGTCGCGGCGGTGACCGCCCCCGGAGCCATCACGCCAGTCAGTGAAATCAAAATTGTTTGAAACAAAAAGGGAAACACGCCACCGCTTTCATATCATCGAAAAAACGGCTTTTTGGCGGATTATTGAAACAAAACGCTAATATCAGCCGTTAAATGATTATACCGTGGCAGGATATGCGGGCAATCTCTATATAAAGGAATAGAACCCGAAATGACAGGATGTTATGGAGATAGTGTGTTTTCAAAGACCGGAATAGGATGTTTCCGGATAGTAATGACCGGCAAAAACTTGCAATAAGGTTGGGAATTAGGTTAGAATACCTACTTTGCGTCGGTATTATTTTCTGAATAAAGGTACAACTTATGAAACACCGGATAAGAAAAATTGTATGGTTGATTCTGATTATCGGGGGGATTATCGCATCGGTCGCCTGGTATTCGCATCGCTCCAACGGTTCGTCTGTTTCTTACCAAACCGCTAAAGTCGAACGGGGCAACCTGCTGGCGACCATCAGTGCCACAGGTACAGTTGAGCCGGAAGAGGTGGTTGATGTCGGCGCTCAGGTGACGGGCAAAATTAAGACTATTGGCTTAGGCAATGACGGCAATGAAATCGACTATGGTTCGATAGTCAAGAAAGGTATGGTGCTTGCGCAGATTGACGATTCGCTGTATGCGGCGGAGTTGGCTTCGACAGAGGCGCAGTTGCAGCAGGCTCAGGCGGAAGAATCGAAAAGCAGGGCCGACCTGGAGCAATTGCAGGCCAAGCTCTACCAGGCACAGCGCGACTGGGATCGTGCGCAGAAGCTGGGGCCGTCGGAGGCGCTGGCGCAAACCAGTTATGATTCTTATCAGTCCGCGTATGAGGTCGCCAAGGCCAACGTGACAGTCGGTCAGGCCAGTATTATACAGGCGCAGGCGTCCATCGCCTCGGCGAAGGCGACACTGGATAAGGCCCAGCGTAATATGGGATATTGTCAGATTATTTCTCCGGTTGACGGCATTATTATCGACCGTCGCGTCAATACCGGTCAGACGGTGGTGTCGAGTATGAGCACGTCGAGTCTGTTTTTGATTGCCAAAGACCTCAAGCGGATGCAGGTCTGGGTGTCGGTTAACGAAGTGGATATTGGCAAGATTTATGAGGGGCAGCCGGTGACATTTACGGCGGATGCGTTTGCGGGCCGTGTTTTCAAAGGGCAGGTCAGTTGTATTCGTCTCAACGCCAGTATGACGCAGAATGTGGTCAGTTATGTGGTGGAAGTGAATGCCGACAATTCCGACGGGACGCTGCTGCCGTATCTGACGGCCAATGTGAATTTTGAATTGCAACGGCGGGACAATGTGCTGACGGTGCCCAACGCGGCGCTGCGATGGGTTCCGACGAAAGAACAGGTATCACCGGAGCAACTTGATTCGGAGGTGGTGAAACGGGTGCTGGGTGCGACGGCGGCGATGATGGGGCCCCCGGGCGGCGGGCCGGGAATGTCGATGCCGACGCGGGCGTCGCGGACAGAGACGACATCGGATATCGGCGTGGTCTGGGTTCGAAATGGGACCTATGTTCAGCCGGTTGAGGTTCACATTGGTGTCTCGGACGGAACCAAGACGGAGATTTCAGGGCAGGGTGTCGAGCAGGACCAGGCGGTGGTGGTCGGCGAGCAGACGGCATCAACGGAAAGTTCAACCGGGACGACGACCAATCCATTCACGCCGCAGTTCAGAAGACGTTAGCATACTGCACTCCAAAAGATACGGTCGCGCCGCGGAAATGATTATGCCGTTAATCGAAATGAAAGACATCTTTAAGACGTATTACATCGGGGATATCGAGGTGCCTGCGCTCAAGGGCGTGTCTTTGTCCGTGGAGCGCGGGGACTTTGTCGCTCTGATGGGGGTGTCGGGGTCCGGCAAAAGTACGTTGATGAATATCCTTGGGTGTCTGGATCGGCCCACATCCGGACAATATCGGCTGGATGGACAGGAAATGTCGCGGTTGTCCGCCGACCAGCGGGCGCTGGTGCGCAGCCGCAAGGTTGGATTTGTGTTTCAAAGCTTTAATCTCCTGCCGCGCACCAGCACGCTGGATAACATAATGATGCCGTTGTCCTATACCCACGAGAACCTGTCCGAACGGCAGGGACGACAAAGGGCCGTTGAGTTACTCGAGCGTTTTGGACTATCAGATCGGCTCGATCACGAACCCTCACAGCTTTCCGGCGGACAGCAACAGCGCGTAGCGATTGCCCGAGCCTTAATTAATCATCCGCCGATTGTGTTTGCCGACGAGCCGACGGGCAATCTGGATTCTCATACCAGCGAAGAAGTTTTACAGATACTCAAACAACTTAATGAAGAAGAAGGTCTTACACTTATTTTGGTCACCCATGACCCTGGCATCGCTCAACACGCCAAACGCATTATTCGTATCCACGACGGCGTAATTACGGGGATGCAGGAGAGGTCAAAATGAAGACGTATCGTACCATCCGAACGGCTTTACGGGCGCTTCGTCGCAATCCGATGCGGGCGACACTGACGACGCTGGGGATTATTATCGGCGTCGGGGCGGTCATCGCCATGATGGAAATCGGGGCCGGCTCGTCGGCGTCGATTCAAAAGACGATAGCCAGTATGGGAGCCAATAATCTGAGTATTCGTCCCGGCGGGACGTCCAGCGGAGGTGTCAATATGGGGGCCGGGAGTATGATGACGCTGACGCCGGGCGACTGCGAAGCGATTATACGGGACTGCCCGTCAGTGCTGACGGCGGCGCCTCAGACCCGCGCCCGGACGCAGGTGATTTATGGTGACCGCAACTGGGTGCCGACCTTTATTTACGGTTCGTCACCGGCGTATTTTGAGGCCCGCGGCTGGACCAATTTGACGGAGGGTCAGATTTTTGATGATCACGACGTCAGCGTTGCCGGGCGGGTGTGTGTGCTGGGCCAGACGCTGGTGAAGAAATTGTTCGACAACGAATCGCCGATCGGCAAAGAAGTTCGCGTCAATAACGTTGGGATGCGAGTTGTAGGCGTTCTGAGCAGCAAAGGCGCCAATATGATGGGGATGGATCAGGATGATATTCTGATAGCGCCGTGGACGACGATTAAATATCGCATAACCGGTTCGTCGATGGGTGGCGTCAATCAGAGCGGCAGCAGTTCGTCGGCAACGAAGAAGCGCGGGCAGATTTATCCCAGCACATCAACCAGCCTGTATCCGGAACAGTCGGCGACACAGCAGACCAATACGCCGATTCAGGTTCGATTTACCAATATTGATGAGATATTAGTGGCTTCACGGTCGGAGGCGGATTCGGACCGGGTGATTCAGGAGATTACAAGCCTGCTGCGGCAACGGCATCGCATCCGCACCGGCGAGCCGGATGATTTTTCCATTCGCAGTATGGCGGATTTGTCCCAAATGCTGTCTTCCACAACCACAGTGATGACGCGGTTGCTGCTGTGTGTGGCGATGATATCGCTGCTGGTCGGCGGAGTGGGCATTATGAACATTATGCTGGTGTCGGTGACGGAGCGGACGCGGGAGATTGGGCTGCGTATGGCCGTCGGGGCGCAGGCCAGGAACATTCTATTACAATTTCTGGTAGAGGCGGTCATTTTGTGTATGATTGGCGGTGCGATTGGGATTGCTTTGGGGCACGGCGGGTCGCTGCTGGTTCGTTTCTTTTTGCGCTGGCCGGTCAAAACCTCGCTGACGGCGATTATTGCGGCTGTGCTGGTCTCGGCCACCGTGGGCATTGTATTTGGTTATTACCCCGCGTGGAGAGCCTCGCGGCTGGACCCCATTGAAGCGTTGCGCTATGAATAGGGTAACAATGAAAAAAGGAAACGATACGATGCGCAGTATAGTTAAACGGCGATTGATTTGGGCCGTTGGGTTATGTTTTTGTCTGCCGTTTATTGCCGGTTGCTTAGTCGGGCCGGATTACATTCCGTACCAGATGGAAGTTCCCAAAGCGTGGTCGAATGTAAAACAACAGGATATCGGCGCCGAACCCAATTTAGTCGGTTGGTGGACGCGGTTTGAAGACCCGACGCTCACCTCGCTGGTGCAGCGTGCGCTGAAGTGCAATCTGGATTTAAGACAGGCGCAGGCGCGGATTCGCCAGGCCCGCGCGGCCCGCTGGGGCGCCGAGGCAGGGTTATGGCCTTCGGCTGACGCTGCTGGTTCGGAAACCCGCAGTCGCACGTCCGCCGGCGTAAAGAGCGAGCTTTACAAGGCAGGGCTGGACGCGACGTGGGAGCTGGATATTTTCGGCGGACAGCGTCGTCAGATTGAAGCGGCCCAGGCGGATGTGCAGGCCGCAGTGGAAGACCTGCGGGATGTGTGGGTGACGCTGACGGCGGAAATCGCGCTTAACTATATTGAGCTGCGCGGTTATCAGCAGGAAATCGTGATTCTTCGGCAAAATCTTCAGGCTCAGCAAAAAACCGCCGACCTGACCCGCACACGGTTTCAGGGCGGCTTTGTCGGCGCATTGGATATGGCCAACGCCGAATCGCAGGTTGCGACCACCGCCGCTCAGCTTCCGCTGCTGGAATCTTCGGCCCGGCAGACAATTCACAGTCTCAGTGTTCTTCTGGGCGGTGAGCCGTCGGCGCTGGTACGGGAATTGGATTCGATCTCAGCGATTCCATCCACTCCATTGCGGGCGCCTGTGGGGGTGCCGTCCGATTTACTGCGTCGCCGTCCGGATATTCGCATGGCCGAGGCGCAGATTCACGCCGCCACGGCGCGAATCGGCGTGGCCACGGCGGATTTATTCCCCCAATTCACCCTGTCCGGCGCTATGAGTTTTCAAAACCAGAAATCCGATGCCCTGTTTAACTGGAACAGACGCATCTGGTCTATTGGTCCTTCGGCCAGTTGGAATATCTTTGACGCCGGGCGGGTGCGTTCCAATATCGAGACGCAAAAAGCCCTTCAGGAACAGTCTTTGTTAACATACCAGCAAACGGTTCTGACGGCGTTGCAGGAGGCGGAGAACGCCCTGATTGCCCTGACCAAGGAACAGGAACATCGCGATGCACTGCAGAAGGTCGTCGAGTCCAACCGCAAGGCGGTGAGTCTGGCTACCCAGCTCTATACCGAAGGCCAGACAGATTTTCTCAACGTCCTGACTGCCCAGAGGGCCTTATATGCCTCTGAGGACGCCCTGGTCAGCAGCAACCGCACAGTTTCGACCAATCTGGTGGCGCTGTATAAGGCGTTGGGCGGCGGCTGGGAAGACCGGTACCCTGATTTGAATACGTGATGAGAGATTATTCGCCGATAATTTTGACCAGCACACGTTTTCGCCGTCTGCCGTCAAATTCGCCGTAGAAGATTTGTTCCCACGGCCCGAAATCCAGTTTGCCGTCGGTAACGGCCACAACCACTTCCCGGCCCATAAGGGTTCGCTTCAGATGGGCGTCGGCGTTGTCTTCGGCGGTATTATGGCGGTATTGCGAATGCGGTTTTTCCGGCGCCAGTTTTTCCAGCCAAGCCTCAAAATCCCGATGCAATCCCGGCTCATCGTCGTTGATAAAGACACTGGCGGTGATGTGCATCGCATTGCACAGCAGCAGACCCTCCCGAATTCCCGATTCGGCCAGGCACTGTTTGACCTGCGGGGTGATATTGATTAACTCCCGCCGATGCGGCGTATTAAATACCAATTCTTTGCGGAATGATTTCATCATTCATTATTATCTGCGCCGGACTCGAAATGTCCACCGTTTTCACTCCCAGCGGGGGATACCGATATTTTCTGACTTCAATCTTGACAGAAACGGGGCTTTGTCTTAGGATTCTGCGGATAAATCCGCCAAAGCGACAGGGCGGGTAAAATCAGAACAGGAGACCCTATATGGATCGGTCCAATGCAAATTTGAGCATAGAATATATCGGCGGCGTGACCGTGGTGGTTCCGACCGACACCAAAATCCTCGAAGAAGAGCAGATTCAATCGCTGGAAAAGACGTTTATGTCTTTAATTGAACAGAACGCCGGCGCCCGGCTGCTGATTGATTTTTCCCATGTGCAATTCCTCACCAGCTCGGTGCTGGGGCTGTTGATTCGTCTGAGTCGCAGAGTCTCTCAGGCCGAAGGGCGATTGCGACTTTGTTCGATTGCCCCCAAGATTCTCGAGATATTTAAGATTACGCGATTAGATAAAGTGTTTGAAATATATAAGGACCGCCAGCAGGCCCTCGAAGGCTTATAAAACTTACGGCAACCTCTGAAAATTAAAAAGCCCGGAGCGTGCCTGTGGTAGGGGCGGTTCGCGAGCCGTCCTTGTGCGTTTTGTCGTTCTGCGAAAGGGTGTCGCAAAAAATGGAGTCCGGGACTGTCTATACGAAATCGTGGGTTTTACCCAGTACCGTCCTGACGGTGGGGCAGGTCTGCCGGCAGCTTTTGGAGCAGGTCCGGCGGCGGGGTTTTGAGGAGCAGGATATTTTCGCGATTCATTTGGCTCTTGAAGAAGCTCTCACCAACGCTATTCACCACGGCAATCACAATGACCCCGAAAAGACGGTCTCGGTTGAATGTCTGATTACGCCGGAGAAGTTCGACATTTCCATTGCCGACCAGGGGAGCGGCTTTGACCCGGAAACGCTGCCCGACCCGCGTTGTGGGGAAAATCTCTATAAAACCGAAGGCCGAGGCGTTTTGCTCATCCGGGCCTATATGGATGTGGTCGAATACAACACGATGGGTAATTGTCTTCATCTGATTAAATACCGCGGCAAAGCCGTCCCACACAAAATCTGAAGTGAGTTTATAGTGCAGAGTTCATAGTTCATAGTTCATAGTTGAGAGAAAAAGCCGACGCGAGAAGGGGGGAAAATGGCGGGGGGTAAATTTTTCTGGATTAAAAAAGGAGGAGTTATTTGGGCGGCTTTTTGTTCCACGGGCTTGCGCCCGTGGCTTTATTATGTCGCCCTGAAAGGGCTTCAGATAGAATCGCCTGCGGCGATAGCTAAAATAAACAGACCCCTCACCCCATAAAGGGGATTCGGGGTGACGCACAGAGCAAGTGGGGGAATTCAGGTCCGATAAAGTTTTTGCTCGATTTGTAAAATCCATTTTTCAGGCAAAAAACTGCGTTGGTGTCTAAGTCATCCATTTTTTTGGCCGATATGGCTCTGTCTTACGGTATTGGAGTTTTGGCAGAATTATGGACGGCATATATAAAGCAATTTTGTCATCTTCGCGGACGCTGCTTGAGCAGTTGGGTCATCTATTGCAGGCCGAGCAGGCGGATTTTGGTCCGTTCTGGGCGCTGCTGGACGAACACGGAAATGTTTGTGCCGGGGATGCTGGACGGCTGGCGGAATTTATTCCCGATTTCGAGCAGGTCCGCCGGTGTTGTGTGCAGGTGGATGACGGTTTTGACCCGGCGATATGCCCGGCCAAAGACGCGGTTGCTGTCGTCGGTCAGTTTTGCACCGAACACACCCATTGCGGATATATGATACTGGTTTTGCCGGGCTATACGCTCGATACGGCACAGGCCAACATTGGAATCATTGAGATAGCACTTAATCAGCTCAATCTACTGGTCGGAATGATCGAAAAGAACAATCAGCTTCATCAGGAACAGTTGAGCCGACTTTCCAAACAATCCCCCGTTTTTTCCAACCGCTAAAAAACGAATCCCAATTGTGTCACCCCTTCGGGGTTGTCGATTTTTTGATTTCATTTTCCGGGGGCTTCCTTCTTCGCCAAGGCTACGGCGTGACAAGCCGATGCGACAGGTCCGTCTTTAATATCGGGCGGCTTTCCCCCTTCGGTCGGGACAAGGGCGCCGCCGCGCTTCTGTTTCGACGCGACAAGTCGCGGGAAGGACAAGACTGTATGGGCTAAAACCTATACAGAGCCAATCCGACTTCTTTGGGGTTTTGGTTGCAATCGTGCGGGGGTGTGCTATAATCCTCATCCGCTGAACGATAAGGGTGTGACTATTTCGAGGATAACTTGCAATTTCTGGTATATCAAAACGGGAAACCGGTAAAGGATGTCGTCCTGTCGGGGGCGTATCTGTTTGGAATGGATATGGTGCCTCTGCGGTATGTCGAGTCGATTACCTTTGGAAATGGGGTGATTGATTGTGTCCGCAAGGGCGACGATGCGGCGGGACTTGCGCTGCTCTGGCCGGTGGAAGGGGCTGGGACGTTTTTACTGCCCACCACCCGTCTTCCGGAGCGGCAGGAACCTTACGTTCTCAACGTTGAGTTGGCGCGTGCCCGGCTGATGCAGATTACCCTCAAGCGGGAAGACTGGGCGTTGTTCGAGGAGATGGACAAATTCGCTGAGCCGGCTCACGAGGCGCAGGATTTGTTCATTCAGGCGTTACAGCACATTTCCGACCCGGCCAAGGCGTCGGTCCTGGCTGATGAGGCGCTGAAGAAAGGGTTGCTTTTTTCGGAGAGGCTGTCGCTGCGGTACGCCGAGCAGTATTTGACGCTGCGTTTTAAGAACCGGGGTTTTGGAAAACACACGCTGGGCTGTTGTATTGAACCGGAACGAATAGGGGATAAGCGGTACAGCAAATGGCTGCTGGAGATGTTCGGTTTTGTGACGGTGCCGGTAAACTGGAGTCAAATTGTTCCGGAAAGGGGGAGATATAATTTTTCCGCCCTCGATGAGTGTATGGATTATCTGGGCGGCAGGCGATTGGCGGTCAGTTGTGGTCCGCTGTTATGTTTTGAGGCGGGTAAAGTGCCTGGCTGGCTTTTGGACCAGAAACCCGGATTTGAAGAGGTGCGCGAACAGGCCTACGAGTTTGTCGGCAAAATAGTGAGCCGCTACGGCAAACACGTGCATTTCTGGACGGTCATCAGCGGAATGAACGCCAAGAACTGTTTTGGATTCACATACGAGCAGATGATAGAGATGACCCGGACGGCCTGCCTGGCGGCCAAGACGGCGGACGCCAAAGGGCGTCGTATTATCGAAGTCATTTATCCGTGGGGGGAGTATTATGCCTGGGAGAAAATGACAATGCCCGCGATGATTTACACCGATGTGGTGATTCAAAGCGGTATTAGTTTTGACGCCTTTGGGCTGGTGCTTGAATTCGGGAAAGATCAGCCTGGTATGCATATTCGGGATATGATGCAGATTTCATCCCGTCTGGACTGTTTTGCCGCGTTCAATAAACCCCTTCATATTACCGCAGCCGTGCCTGGGGCGGCGGTGGAGTGTGCCAGAGTCGGGACATGGAAAAAGCCCTGGGACCAGGCCGTTCAGGCCGAGTGGATTGAACAGTTTTATAAAATCGCCCTCGGACGGCCGTATGTTTCCACCGTGACGTATGCTCATCTGGTTGACGAGCCGAACGCTTTTGTTTCCGCCGCCGGGCTGGTGGATAAAAATCTGACTCCCAAGAAGGCGTTTCTGACCGTCGCAAAATTTCAGAAAATGATTCTCAAAAGCGCCGCCGCACCGAAATAGGAAGGTATGAAACCGACGAACGCTGTTTCAACCGCATTTCACACGGAATCTTCCGTCGGAAAGACGGTCGGCGGGCAATCCATTTTTGTTTCGAGGGTTGGAGGCTGTGGTTTTTGGACGGTCGCGGGATTTTGCGGATGCTTGTTTTTATCGGGGTGGATTGGCTGGTGTTCCACAGGCATAAAAACACTGTCGCCCCTCGATACCATTAATCCCAATAGCGACCCAAAGGAAAGTCTGGTTCGGCTGCCGGGGGTTGGCCCGGCCAGAGCCGAGGCGATTGTGGAATATCGAAAGTCCCACGGCCCAAAGGGCCCGGCATTTCGAACACTGGCTGATTTGGATGCGGTATCAGGACTGGGACCAAAGACCGTCGAGAAAATGAAGCCGTGGATTTCTTTTGACAACCGGCAACACCTATCAGGAGAATCTGTTGGTAATGGCCGATTGGGAGATTAAAAAAACGCTGGGACGATGTTTCGGCACGGGGCGTGAGCTGGCCGTGGGCGAAGAATATTATGCTGCGCTGGTGCAGACCGAACAGGGCCTGGAGCGGCGGGATTTTGGCGCGGCGTACTGGGAGTCGCAGAAACCACAGGTGTATTGTTTCTGGAAAAGCCGGCTTCCCAATCCGCAGCAAAAGAAGAAGCTGTTTATTGATGATGCGATGCTGATGGCGTTTTTTGACCGGCTGGCGACGGAAACCGAGGCGGAAAAAATCAATTTCCGCTTCGTTCTGGCGCTGGTTTTGATGCGTAAACGCCGACTCAAATATGATTCCAGCCGCCATTCAGACGGACGCGAAATCTGGACGGTGCGCGTGGTCGGCGAAGACCGAACCGAAGACATCGTCGATCCCAATCTCAGCGAAGGCCAGATTCAGCAGCTTTCCGAGCAGATGGGGCAGATATTGCAGACCAGTCTTGAATAGAAGTCAGACAGTGAAAAAAGTTAAATCCGAAATTCGAAGCACGAAATTCGAAACAAAACCCAAATTTGAATATTTAAAATTCAAAACGTTTTTGGAAATTGAATTTTGGAGATTTGAATTTGTTTCGGATTTCGGATTTCGGATTTCGAGTTTTGCGATTTTGATTGCGGCGATCGTTTTCCCACTGGTGATCATTGCTGGCTGTACGCCTGGGCAAAGGGTCGAAGAGCCGATTTGTGCCGGCAAGGCGGCAGCGGCGGAGGCGATAGCAGCCTTGCGGCAAAAACAACCGACCTCTCTTTCATTTCGCGCTACCGTCGATTGCGTGATGGAATTTGCCGATGCGCCGCGGGAAACCTTTGACGGGCAGTTGCGTTTTGTTGCGCCGGACAGGCTGTATCTGGGCGGCGACAAGTTCGGGCCGATTCGCATCGGAACCAATGAAGACGAATTCTGGGTTTATATCAAGCCCGGCGCAGATACCGCTTGGTGGGGCAAAAGGAAAGATGTTTGGCCGTGCGCTGAAAAACTGGGTTTGAATCTATTTCATCTGGCTGAGGTGCTGGGACAGATTGACTTGAATCAGGACTGGACGCTGATGCAGCAGCCGGGATTTGATATTCTGGTTGCGCCGGATATCGGCGGAATCAGAAAAGTCTATATCAACTGTTGTACGTATCGGGTCGAGCGGATAGAGTATTGTGATGTGCTGGGGAAACTGATTGCCTCGGCGGATATGAGCGACTATCGGGATGTTCCGCAGGTGGGAGCCATACCGCGGATGATTGAACTGCGACATTTTCGCTCGGCCAAAGCCGATTCGATACTGCGATTAAAACTGTCGGGGATTTCCTTTTTTTTCCCCACCCCGGCGCAGCAGAGATTATTTGAACGGCCCGAACCGAAGGGCTATAAATCGGTCTATCAATGGACTGAAAGCTGTGAGTTTGTCGCGGATACTTTACCAATTGAGGGCGGATTATGACGCGCGAAGCTCTGGAAGATCGGCTTGGAAAAAACATCTTATTGCTTGATGGTGCGATGGGCACGCAGTTGTTTGAACGGGGGGCGACCGCCGGCGGCTGCAATGAGAAGCTCAATCTTGACAAGCCGGAAATTGTACAATCGGTACATCGGGCGTATCTGGATGCCGGCTGCGACGCCGTCCTGACAAATACATTTGGAGGCAGCGTCGTTTCTCTGTCGCGTTATAGTCTTGCTGAGCAGGTTCGTTCCATCAATCTTGCCGCGGCGAAAATTGCCCGCATGGCGGCGGGGGATGAGCGGTATGTTTTAGGCGATATCGGCCCGGTGGGTGATTTTCTTGAGCCATTGGGGATGCTTAAGGAAGCCGACCTTTTTAATGCGTTTGCCGAACAGGCCAGGGCGCTGGAGGAAGGCGGTGTTGACGGGTTTATTATTGAGACGATGACGGCTCTGAATGAAATCGAAGTGGCGATCAAAGCTGTGCAGTCTGTCAGCAAGAAACCGGTATTGGCCTCGATGGTCTTTGACCCGGCCCCGGATGGGGCGAGGACGATGATGGGCGTCAGTCCTCAAATGGCGGTGGAGAAACTGGCACCGCTGGGAGTTCGTGCGATTGGTTTTAATTGCGGCACACTCGATATGGAAGGTTATATCGCCCTGGCAAAGTCGTTTGTCACGGCTTTGAGAGGGACAAACATTTTAGTGTTGGCTGAACCGAATGCGGGCAGGCCTGAACTGCGCGATGACAAGGCGGTTTATACACTTTCGCCGGAGGCGTATGCCGAGGCGATGGTCAAAATCCGCAATGCCGGGGCGAAAATTCTGGGGGGCTGCTGTGGCACATCGCCGGCGCATCTTGCCAGCGGCGTAAAGATTCTGGGGGGCTGCTGCGGTGCAAGCCCGGCCCATATTTCTGAGATGATTAAGAAAGTTAAATGATAAAGTTCGTAGCTCTCAGTTCGTGGTTCTTAGACAAAAATTGAATGAAGTCACGGCCTGAAATGATGCATGGCTTCGGTTTTTCCGTCCCCGGTTTTCCATGAAAATGAAGTTTCGATTATCTTAAAAAACGACATACCCCTGAGCTTTTTCCAGCAGTTTGCCGCGGCGCATCATGTCTTCAAGGCGATTGACGCGACCCGTCTTGCGGCAGTCGAGAATGGTCTTGACCGTTCGCGGTCCCAGTCCCGGCACACGCAGCAGTGTGAATTTGTCCGCCTGATTGATATTGACGGGGAAAAACTCGGGGTGCATTTCAGCCCAGAGCTGTTTGGGGTCTTTTTCGAGCGACAGTCTTTCCCGCCCGTCAAACAAAATATCCGAGTCTGTAAAGCCGTATTTGCGCATTAAAAAATCTACCTGATAGAGCCGATGTTCACGCACAAGGCGGTCTGCGGGATTGTCCACTTCTGTGGATAAGGATTCCGCGCCGGGCGCCGACTGATACGCGCTGAAATACACGCGGTGCAGTCCCAGCCGCTGATACAGGCCTGTCATATAGCGGACAATTTTTTTATCCGATTCGCCGGCGGCCCCAACGATAAACTGCGTTGTCTGGCCGACCCTTTCATATTTGGCTCCTTTGGCGGTAAGTCTGCTGACTAATTTCATCGGCTCAACGATGTCTTTGAGGAAATTCTTCTTTTGAGATAATTTGGCCAAGTATTCGGCGCCGGGCGTTTCGATATTGATGGAGACCGCCGAGGCCAGCCGCAGCGTCTCCTCGATGGCCGCAGGCGACGCCCCGGGCAGGATTTTGAGATGGATATAGCCGCGAAAACCGTATTTTCTGCGGACAGTCGCTGCAATGGCGTTCAGACGACTCATCGTTTTGTCCGCATCGCCCGTCAGGCCGGAACTGAGGAACAGCCCATAGACCTGTCGTGCCCGCAGGTACTGCATAAAAACATTGGCGGTTTCCTCAATACCCAGCGTGCATCGGCGAACGTCATTCTGACCCCGCAGCGGACAATACAGGCAATCGTTATTGCAGGCGTTGGAAACGAGCGTCTTAAACAGAATGGTCTTGCCGCCGTTGGGAAGTGTGACGGGGTAAATCCAGTTGCCGTCGGGGCCGCGCTTGCGGTGTTCATCTTTGGTGCTGGCACAGGCGCAGGCCAGGTCGTACTGGCCGTCCCGGCCGAGGATTTGCAGTTTTTCAAGCGTATCCGGCTGACTGATTACCGCAGGCATTTTTGTGTTCTGCTTTTATATATGGCCTATAGACAATTCGGCATTTCTTTTGACGTTCACATCGTACAGGTTATAATACTCCCGTTGGTGGCAAATTGGAAGGGTTGCTGTATGACAAAAATTCAGATTGCAACCAAGGCGGCGTGGAACGGTCTGTTTCTGCTGTTGTTTGGCGAGATATTGGAAATTTTCGACGATTTTTCTTCGCATAGCGAACAAATGAAATTGTCCTGGCTTATGTTTTTTTTTGTGATTTGTGCATTTCTGGTTTTGGTTTTTTTCTTTCTGCGTAATTTTTCTCTGCCTTTGCGATTGACCGGAACACCCGCAATCGTAATGGAGGACGATTTGAGGGAGTTCTTTATCAAAACCAGCCGTCTCACCTGTGTTTTTGCCGGACTGATTGTCCTGGGACGGCATTTTAGAGCGATAGATTTTACGGCCTTTTTAATCGTCGGTTTTTTCCCCGCCGTCCGCGACTGGTTCACATTATGTGTGGAAGGAAGGTTTTCTTTTGCCTTGGAAAAAACATTTATTGCCGTGACATACCTTTTCTACCCCTTTGGTTTTCTGCTATTTTGCGGTTATCTGATTTTCGGAGCGGACCGTTTTATCCGCTGGCAAATCAATCTGTCTGACAAATACATCACAAAGGAGATTTCATAATGAACAAAATGCATACGACAGCCAAAATCGCCGCCGGTATTCTGGGAATCTATCTGCTTATTTTTACCGTTCTGACTCTTATAAGAAATCTGTCATTTATGTTTATGTATATGGGCAAAGGGAATATGCCTTCTTTAATGGCCGTGGCGGCTTTTCTGTGTATAACGCTTGGTTTTGTCGGCGCCGTTTTTTATTTTCTCATCTACCGCTCTGACTTGTTTGCGAATAAGATTGTCGGCAAAGAAGAATTACCCGACGTGGAATGCACTTTTAACTGGTTTCCTTTTGCGATGCGTCTGACGGCAGTCGTCGTCGGTTTTCTTTTTTTAGAGAAAGCTATCGTGGTGTGGGATATATTGATAAGTCATATTGGCTTTATTTTTAAATCGGCTACTTTCAAGGGGATGGATCAGGTGCACCTATATGGCGTTATTTTTCTGATTTATCTTGCTGTTTCCGTTTATCTGTTGTGCGGTGCGCCGCATTTTGTCCGCTGGCAGGTGAAAAAGACAATTGAGATGTGCAAAGAATTTTCTGAAAAACAGGGCGATGTTTGACGATCGGTTTTTAAAATCGGAAGAAAATTCGCAGGAGAATAAGGATAATAGTCACACAGAGCTGAATTTCTTCTCCTGTTTTTTCCGGCTCGTTCTGCATATCCAATAATGCCTTGCCTGTGATAATGGCGTTCTCGTCGATTTGGTGATAAGCGGCCAACTGCATCATTTCCCCCTTGTCTAACCAAATGCCGTCGCAGGCTGCGCATCGGTCGATAAAGACGTTGGAGTCATAAGCATAGTTGAGTTTTTTCATCACCGCGCCGCATTTGGGGCACAGTCGTATGCGTTCTTCTTTTGGCGGGGCCCGTAGCGCTTTTATGGGGGACAAAGAAACGGGCTTGGCGGGTTTTACGCCCTTCTCCGCCGCCAGTCTCGTGGCCAGATGTTTGAGCATCTTCGAGTCCACCCACATTCCCCCGCACTGTTTACAGCAGAGGTAGGGCAGATACTGATATTTTTCAGCCTCCAGACTGTGATTGCATACCGGGCAGTTCATCGGTTTTCCATAATAAAGATTGCTTTGCGTTCTATCTGCCGATGGCCAATATACATTTTCTCTCTTGGGGTAGAATTTGTCAATTCATAACCGCAGATTTGTTGAAAATTTTCGACCCGCAACGGCTGACTTTGCGGCTTTACTTTATCGTCCGGGTTATTTATAACAACCCCGTCAATCCAGGGAAGAACGGGCGTAACTATCTCAACAATGCCTGTTTTTTTATAATCGGCTATTGTTTAGATACTGCACTTTCCAAAAAAATAATGGTTAATTTAGCTCTTTAACATAAGTCCCTGGGACGCCGTTGACCGCCGTCCCTCGCACGCCGACCGTTGTGCCGGCCTTCGCAGAGAAGTGATTGCCAGAACATTTTTTGCAACTTCGGGTCATGACCGTAAAACTCGAAAAATCGTGCGACAGTTTTATAAGCTAATGAAACTGGCCGCTTAGCAAGTTATTTTTTGGAAAGCGCAGCTATGCAGCATAACCAATTAAAATGTGCGAAAGTACACACGTTACCTTTTTACTTTTTATGCGTCCGATAACGAAAATAAGAGGCGGATTCTGGTTATTCCGTCCTGAAGTAGATATCCCTATATAGAAGAGTTAGTCTCTTGGCCGGGACGTTTGGGATATAACGATTATAGCGATTGTCCGCTTTTCCATCTCCCACGCACATCTTTATCCAGCGATGAAAAGCGTCTTTGGTCTCTTTCCTTATCCTGATTTCTTTTTCCCGACGGGGGTTTAACCGGCCCGCCTTTTATTCAATGCGGTTGATTCGCCCATTCACCGGTTAAGCCGACCTGCCCAATAGTCGAAGCATTTACGGGACAGTCCGCGAAGTCGGTGCGGAGATGCCTGATAAAAAAGAGAAGTTAATACCCAACGGATATGATTTAAAGTCGAAAGTAAAAAAGCAAAAGGCAAAATTGAAGAAGCCAGAAGTCAGTGGCCAGAAGGGATGGAATCGCCTGCGGCGATGGCTGAAAATATCAGACCCCTCACCCCATAAAGGGGATTCGGGGTGACGGTTGGCCGCAAATCTGGCGGACACTTTAATTCGGGAGTGGTATCGAGATGAAAAATCAAAATACGGTGAAGCTCGGATCGGGCCGTGGTTTTACGCTGGTAGAGCTGATTCTGGTCGTACTCATTCTGAGTATCGCGGCGGTGATTGCCATTCCAATGTTCTCCTCCGCGGCCGATATTCAGGTGCGCTCCACGGCCAATCGCATCGCTGCGGATTTGGATTATGCCCGCGGCCTGGCGATCACGAGACAAAAAAATTATGCGGTGGTGTTTTATCCGGCCAGCGAATCCTATGATATTCGCGAAGCTGGCCTCAGCATAATTAAGAATCCGCTGGATAGTAAAGATTTTCTTGTTGATTTGACTGCGGATCATCGCATCAGCGGAGTGGATATCTTCTCAGCCAATTTTGACACTGCCGCCGACAATGCGATTACGTTTGATTATCTGGGGACGCCATACAAGGGCAACGCAACGCCGTTGCCGGAGAACAAGTTGACCGGCACGGGCTGGATTACGCTGCAATCCAAAGACGGCAAATTTGTGGTGTACGTTAAGATTGAAATGCTGACCGGCTATGTAACGATAACGGACACGAAGGAATAAAGTGTATGTTTGATTGGTTCGGTAAAAACCAGGTTCAGCCCATCGGTCTGGATATCGGGCACGACTCGATCAAGATGATTCAGTTATGTCGGGATGGACAGACTGTTCGCGTCATGGCCGCTGCGGAGGTCGCGGTTAATCCGGCTTTGCACGACGACCCTTTCGCCCGGAGGGAGTTTATTATTTCGTCTCTTCGACAAATGCACAATCGGGGCGGGTTCGACGGCAGGCAGGCGGTCAGTTGTCTGCCCAGCGACATCGTTCGGATCAAAAGTCTTCGTCTCGACGCCGTCGCTCTCGAGGGAATTGAGCAGTTTATGAGAGAGGACGTCGCGGTTCGTCTCGGTCTTGACCCGGAGGCGGATGAGCTTCGTTATATGGTGGCCGGAAATATTTTTCAAAGCGACCAGATTAAAACCGAAGTGATTTTTTTTGGCGTGGAGCGGACAGCTCTGTCCGATCATCTTGAGACGCTTGAACAAGCCCGTCTGGATCCGATTTCCATCGATATGGTTCCCTGCGCCCTGTTTCGCAGTTTTCAAAGGTCTCTTCGCCGCAGGGAAGATATGGATACGGCCAGCATGCTGGTCGATCTGGGCAGTCATTTTACCACGGTGATTATCGGCAGGGGTCAGCAGATTATCTTCATTAAACGAATTCCCATTGCCGGTCAGCATTTAACCCGGGAAGTCGCCTCGAAGCTGGGCATCCAATCCGCCGAGGCGGCGCTGCTGCGAAGTAAACTGCGCGACCCTCAAGGCGGCGGACTGGATGAGGAAGCCACGCGCGCGGTGACCGACGCAATGAGCGGGATGATCGAATCGCTGGCCCGCGAGATTTCGCTTTGTTTCAAGTATTATGCGGTGACCTTCCGCGGGCAATGTCCTTCCGAGGCAATTTTTGCCGGCGGCGAAGCATACGAGTCTATTTTGATGGATGCACTTTGCCGGCATTTGAGCGTGAAGATTCACATCGCCGAACCTTTACGAGGGTTTGATTTGAGCCGCGCGAATTTTGATCGCCGCCGCAATCCTCAGATGTGCGAGTGGGCCGTGGCGGTGGGGCTGGGACTCAAAGGCTTGGATATCCCGGAACATCTTCCGGAACAACCCAATCCGGTGGGGGAGACGGTATGACTGAAATTGATTTCATTCCGCAGTGGTACCGGGCCGGCCGCAAGCGCAGACTGTGGTATCAGAGACAGGTTC
>Ga0315277_10002453_pt1 | contig 25909 bp, 19 predicted proteins | sample YL17G05_15_MG_FD_203695 | JGI IMG/M metagenome (GOLD analysis project Ga0315277, IMG submission 203695) | Sediment microbial communities from Yellowstone Lake, YNP, Wyoming, USA - YL17G05_15 | ecosystem: Environmental > Aquatic > Freshwater > Lake > Sediment | place: USA: Wyoming | collected... | reverse complement strand
CCAAAAAATTCAAAATCTCTCTCGCCTCCTCGGTCCTTTACCAGATAAGCTAATGATATTATGACGAAAAAAATTCCACCTCTTAACTAGATAAGTGCCAAACTCCAGGCAAGGGCAGAGCCCTTGACCCCTTTTTTCGTTCCTCGCACAAGGCGGTTGGCTAATGATGGTTCCGGCTGATCTCAGGAATTTGGCTTACTCCATTCTCCCATTCTGAGAACGGCGCGCCGCGCAGGGCGCCGACGATATTGGCCTGGACAAAGAGGGTGCCGGGATGAGGAGGCCTGGTGTAGTCATAATCCGGGGCTTGGCGCATCGGCTCTCCCCGGCCCATCAGATGACGGTAGGCGTAAATAACCCCTTCCGGCCACATCAGAAACCATTGGCTTTTGTATCCATACCGGACTTTCTTCCGGATCGCCCAGGCCTCGTCATCAAGCAGGACATATTGGGGCGGGCCGTAGGATTCTATAAAATGATTGAACCGGAGCGGAAACAATTTCGGCCCGGTGCGGTTGTAGGTGGGGAATTCAAACCGCTCAAAGTAAAAATTCACTCGTTGGGAGGCGACCTCAGCGGCGAGCGAAGTGGAATCATGATCCCAGTGGCCGCCTTCATAAGCGCAGGTGATCACCACGCTCGGCTGATATTTCTGGATCAGCTCGGTGACCAGATCCGCGATCTCAGGCAGATGCTTGACCGCCTGCCGATCCGGAAATCCGAGTAAATGCCGGTTCTCAGCCGGAATGCCGGTGATCTGTGCCACTGCCTCCATCTCCGCGGTCCGGCTTTCCCGCGTGCCATACCAGAAGCTGTCCATCCCGGCCGTGGTCACCCAGACCTCGTGCACCTCCCAGCCGGACCGGAGATACATATTCATCGTGCCGGCAACGGCGGAGTCATCGTCAAAATGACCGAAAACGAAGAGCACGGTTTTCCGGCCGGTCTTCTCGCCCGGATCCGTAAGCCATCCCGGAAGTTTGACCTGATCTTTGGAGAACCCAGCCGGCGAAAAGAAAATAAAAATTCCAGCCAGGATCAGGATTCTTTTTAAACAAATTTTGCTCATTTTCCCCCCTTAATTCGGTTTTCCATCTTAGCCCACTTTCAGAGACTCATCCGCATAAAAATCCCAATCCGCCCCCATTCCCTTCCTCCCAGAAATCAAACCGGCTTGCGCCATCAGAAAAACATAAAAAGACCCGCCTGGAAAATCGGGAATAAAAACCTGGGCCGCTTACCGATAAAAAAGGGCCTTTTCATATTCGGTATCTTACTAAAGATCATTAAACCGATCAACTGAAAACTTTCCCAAAAAGAATTTTTAGGGTCAGGTCTCTACTTAGAACTTAAGCATAGCAACAATAATTCCTTGCGATAAAATTACATTTATGCATTAACTTCTAACTCAAGCTCTGACCCCAATTACATACTACTTAGAACTTAAGCATAGCAACAATAATTCCTTGCGATAAAATTACATTTATGCATTAACTTCTAACTCAAGCTCTGACCCCAATTACATAACGCTGCCTTGTACCGTTCACCTTGAACCGTTTAGAGGGCATGGCTGCTTTGCCTGAGCTTGCATCCGGGAAGGGTCGGGTTTAAGATGCGGCCGGAGGAGAAGATGAGGAGAGGATTGAGCTGGATCATTTTCGTCCCGTTATTTTTTTTGCTGAGCGCGGATTTTGAGAAGGGCTCGGGTATTTTCGGGAAATGGATCCGGGATCAATCTGGCCTGGTCGCGTATCAGTATGAGATGGATCAAGTTTCGGATCAGCGCGCGGTCTGGGATAGAGGGGGACAGCCGACGCGCCTGATGTGGCATCAGATCGGCAATCTCCACATCAATGCGATCGCCGCCAATGACGGCTTGGTCCAGCTCTTCTACAACGACTCTGCCCAGAGATGGCTCAATTATTATGATCCCGCCAAACTCGCCTATTCCGGCGGATTCGGATTTGTGCTGGACGGCGACAGCGCCTTTACAACTTATTACCCATACAGCCCAAAAGGATCGGTCAAGCTGCGCTTGTTCGGGCAGGGATATTTTGAAAAAGAGCTCCAGTATAATCAAATTCTGGTCAACGAGACCGTGTTCGCTCCGACCGGAGACCTGCCGGTTTTGATTCTGCGGGTGAAGCTGAAGAATTTATCCCCCGAGAAAAAAAGCCTTCAATATTTCGCCTATTTTGATGTCAATCCGCGGGAGATAAAAGTTTTGTCATCGCAGTCCGCAAACCAGCGCGCGAGCGACAAGATCAAATTCAAATCGGAGATCAATCCTGAAAAATCTTTGGTCATCGCGGCCAGCGAAAAAATCTGGGAAAAAGAAGGCGGGTATCCTCCGGCAGTGACCGGCCGGGACCCCGAGCTTCCGGATATTTTTCTGGCGGCGCTGGACGCGAAGGCCATTGCGCTGGCCGCAAATAAAAATGATATTTTTACCGGCAGCGGTTTCAAAGGATCGGCCGGGCTCAAGAATCTGCTGGCGGCCGCGGGTTCCGGCTCCCAGCCCTCGGGCAACAATTTCGCGCTTTTCAATATCGTCAAGGTTGAACTGGACCCGGGCGAAGAGAGGGTTTTGAATTTCGCTTACGGCTATGCCAAGGCGCAAAAGGTTGAAGACCTGCTTGTCAAGATTTCTGATCCTGAAAAAATTTGGGACCAGACCATTGCTTATTGGAATTCGGTCCGGCCGGATTTATCCGCGGGAACGGATCAATTCCTCGCCCGCGAGTTGGAATGGAACAACTACTATCTGATTTCCAGCTTCCTCTATGACGCCTACTATAACCGCCATTTCGCTCCCCAGGGAGGACATTACCTTTATGTCATGGGTGTAAACGGCGCCACCCGCGACCTGGCCGGGTTCACGCTCGGGTTGATTTATTTCCAGCCTGAACTGGCGCGCGAGATGCTGGAACTCTGTCTTGAGAACCAGGAAACCTCGGGAAGAATGTTTTACGATTTTGAGGGATACGGCAAGCGATACACCATCCCGTACCGGCCCAGCGACCTTTCTCTCTGGATTTTATGGGCGAGCGCCGAGTATGTTTTTGCCACGCGCGACTTTGACTTTCTCAAAAAGGAATTGCCCTATTGGCCCAAAGAAAAAGGAGAGCGGGGCACGGTCCTGGATCATTTAATCCGCGCCTATAATCATCTTCAAAATGACATCGGGGTCGGACCGCGCGGCTTGATCCAACTCCGATTCAGTGACTGGAACGACCAGATGACTCTGCTCGTGACCAGAAACGATCCGATTGATTTCATCTTCACCTATTTTGGCGGCGAAAGCACGCTCAACTCTGCGATGGCCTGCTACATCCTGCCGGAATTTTCCGATTTGCTCAAGACCGCGGGCGAGGGAAAACAGGCGGGCGAGGTTGACGCTTTTTATGAGCGGGTCAAGACCGCTTTGCAAAAGCAATGGCTGGCTCAGGGCTGGTTTCCAAGAGCATATTCCGCGCTCGGAAAAAGCTTCGGCGCCAAAGAAATTTTCCTGGAGCCCCAGGTCTGGGCTTTGCTCAGCGACAACCTTCTGAGCAGAGATCAGCAGGAACTCCTGCTCAAAAATATAGACCAAAAACTCCGTCAGCCCGGCAAGCTCGGGATGATGATCAGCTCGGATGTCAAGGGCTCCCTTTTCGCCAGGCCCGGCACCCAGGAGCGGGGAGGGATCTGGTTTGCGATCAACGGCCCGGGCGCTTTTGCGCTGGCAAAGCATAATCCGGAGATGGGGTACGCGGAGTTGAAAAAAAATACCCTGGCCTGGCACGCGATGGAATATCCGGAGCTCTGGTATGGAATCTGGAGCGGCCCGGATTCGTTCAATTCGGTTTTCTCCGACCGGCCCGGACAGACCTGGCTGGAAAGCAAAATCACCGGCGGACCGTCCCTCTTCCCGGTGATGAACAATAACTCCCACGGCCCGATGATGTGGGGCCTGGCGAGAATGGCCGGGTTCAATCCGAGCGCGGAAGGCTATCTCATTGATCCGCTTATTCCGCTTCCGCGCTGCAAGCTGGAAACTCAGATGCTCGGCATTGAAAAAAGCCCGGACAAAATTTCCGGATATTTCATTTTCAAAAGCTCGGGCTGGATGACCATGCGGGTGAAGCCTCCCCGGGGTATGGGTGAAAAACTGACCGCGCTGGTTGACGGCAAGGAAAGCATCTCCAAAATGGAAAACGGGATGATCAATTTTCCGCTCACCTATCAGGCGGGCAAGCGCGTGGAGTGGGCGGTGGAGAAGGGGAAATAGTTTCGGACCGCGGGGCGGGGAGAGGGCTGCGGGATGGCGGATTTTTTTTGTCTGTGGTAAAAGATTTTCCTGATCCCCGGGCCGAACCGGGGAGCAAAGGAGACAGAGAGATGACTGAACCGGAAAGAGGGAATCTATCGCTGGGCTACAGGATCAAGGAGTTGGTGGTAACGACTTCACTGCTGGCCTTCGGGGTGACCTTTGAGTTGGTTTCCAAATGGAGCCCGGAGCTGAAGAAGGAGCTTCTGGAATGGGAGGAAGGCCGGGTATTTTCTCTGGCGCTGATGAACAACGGTCCGGCAATGTCGCTGCAAAAACAGGGCGACCACATCAAGTACCTGGGGCTGAGCCTGAAGGACCCCAAGCTCACCATCTACTTCAAGAATCTGGACGCCGCGCTCTTGATGTTCTTCGGACAGATCGGATCGCATATGGGTTTTATTGAACACCGGGCCATCCTCCACGGGAACCTCGGCGAGGCCATGCAGGCGGCCAGGGCAATGAATATCGTGCAAAAATACCTGATGCCCGGGTTCATCCTGAACAAGACCTTCAAGGTCCCGCCTGAATTCTCCTTCTCGGATTACCTGCTCAAGGCCAAGGTTATGGTTTTGCTGACGCCGTATCTGATTTTAAATTTGGGAAAATAAGGAGGGAGAAACCAATGATGCCGAATTATTACGAATTTTATTGCCCGGTGAAAATCGTGAGCGGGAACAAGGCCCTTTCCAGTCTGCCTTATGAGATGGATCAGTTGGGCGCGCATAAGGCCCTGATCATAACCGACCGGGGCGTGGTCGCGGCCGGTTTGCTCAAGAAGGTTCAATCTGTTTTTGAGGGATCCAACTGCGCCATCGGCGCCGTCTATGACCAGACCCCGGTGGACTCCAGCAACCTGGTGGTGAACCAGGTGGCGAAAATTTTCAACGAGAAAGGATGCGACTGCCTGGTCGCGCTCGGGGGCGGGAGCGCGATTGACACGGCCAAGGGCGTGAACATCGTGGTCTCGGAAAAGACCGACGACCTGCTGAAATATCAGGGCGCGGAGCGGATCAAGGAACCGATGAAGCCGTTGATCGTGATCCCGACCACCTCCGGCACCGGGTCCGAAGCAACGCTGGTGGCGGTGATCGCGAATCTGGAGGCCAAGGTCAAGATGTCCTTCACCTCCAACAAGCTTTATCCCAATGTCGCGATCCTGGATCCGAAAATGCTCGTGACCCTGCCCAAGAAAATCACCGCGGCCACCGGGATGGACGCGCTCACCCACGCGATTGAGGCCTATGTCTGTTTGCAGAAGAACCCGGTGTCGGACGCCTTCGCCATCACCGCGATCAAATTGATCCGCGAGAACCTGGTCAAGGCGGTGGAAAACGGGAACGACGAAACCGCGCGCCTGGCAATGGCCAACGCCGCGCTCTGCGGCGGGATCGCTTTTTCCAACTCCCTGGTCGGGATCGTGCATTCAATCGCGCATGCCTGCGGCGGGGTCGCCCAGATCCCGCACGGGGTCGCCAACGCCATCCTCCTGCCCTGGGGAATGGAATACAATTTGGACAAGAGCGCCGAGACCATCGCAGAACTCGCTCCCTGGCTCGGGGCTTTGGTTTCCGGATCAAAAATGGATCAGGCCAAGGCCGCGATCCAGGCCGTGCGCGGGCTCGCGAAAAAACTGAGCGAGCTGTCCGGCCTGCCCCTCAAGTTAAAGGACGCCGGCTTGAAAGAAGATCAGTTCCCGCAAATCGCCAAGACCGCGATCAACGACGGGACTATGAACTACAATCCCAGGGACGCGACCATTGAGGAAGTGATCTATATTTTGAAGAAGGCTTACTAGGCGATGACGGATCAATGCCGTTGTTTGCGCGGACATTCGGGGTTGAGCCTGAAAATCTTGATCGCAGCCGCCGGCCTGGCTTTGATCTGCGCCGTCCCGGTAAAAAGGCCGCTCAAGCAAAGGGTCTCGGACCCGTTCAAGGCCAATCCCGCCCTGGGACAGATCGCGGACATCACCGCGATCAAGGTCTATGACCATTACAAATGGCAAAAATCTCTTAAGCGCGCTCAGAAGTATCAAAAAGCGCATCCTCCCAGCCCGGTCGCGGAAATCATTGGCCAACAAATCACTCAGGATTCCGCGCAATTTTCCCTCAAGACCATTTCCGGAAAAAACGGCTGGATGATCATCTCCTTTCCCTTCCCCGACGCCGTCCGCATCCAAGCCCAATGGGGTCAGACCTTGACTTTTGACTTTTTCCCGTCAAGTTCCAAGTCAAGCTCTGACCCCATTGTGTTAGCCAGCTCACAAATGAGCGTAAAGGTGCAGGAGGCGCCTTTTCATCTGGAATTTTATGGTCTCTCGGGCAAGAAGCTCCTGGCGGAGCCGGAGGATTTTCGGCTGGAACTGGGTGAGGGTCTTTGCCGGGAGAATTTTGTGTTGGGGAAGGACGAAAAAATTTTCGGCCTGGGCGGGCAATACGGTGAATCCAATCACCGGGGCAAAATCCTGCTGATGGACCAGGACGACGCCTATGAGTCCAAGACCGGCAACACCTATCTCCCGATCCCGTTTTTCCTTTCCAGCCGGGGATACGGCTTGCTTCTCAACACCTATCAGGCCGCGGTATTTGACCTGGGAAAAACCGATCCGGACCGGCTTTCCCTGGAAAATCCCGATGGTAATCTGGATTACATTTTATTCTTTTCCCCCGATCCGAAGAAGATTTTGGAGGAATACACGGAATTCACAGGCAGAACTCCGCTGATCCCGCGCTGGTCATTGGAGCCCTGGATCAGCCGGCAGACCATTGCCGGGTGGCGCTATGATTACTCCGCGGCGGAAGATGTTGAGAAAATGCTTTCCGAAGGATTTCCGGTCGGCGTGGTGCTTTACGAGAACCTCTTGAGCGGCGGCGCCGAGGGGCCGGATCTGGGGATTGATCCCAAAAGCAAACCAAAAATGCCGGAGATCATTGACTATTGGCACCAGCGCGGGATCAAGGTAGTGGGATGGATGAGCCTGGGACAGATCACTCCGCGGCCGGCGCATTTGAAATTTTACGGCCTTGACCAGCACCCGGAATATTTGGTCCGGAACCCGGATGGAACCTTGTATCTGGGCGGTCTCGGCAAAGATATGGCATATCTTGACACCACCAATCCGGAGGCAATGAGCTACGCCTGGGAGAAGATTTATCGGCCGCTTTTTATTCCCGAAATCTATGGCCGAGCCGGCTTTGAAAAAAACGATCTGGACGGGATCAAGCTGGACTTCTGCGAATTTTTCCCGCCGGATGAGGTCCCGCTCCTGATCCATCACCGGACTCCCGGTCTTCGGCTCTATCATCCGACTTATTTTTCTGAATGGATTTATGAAAAGATCAATGAGCTGAGACCCGAGGGAGGGATCACCTGGGTCAGAGGCGCCGGCTTGGGCGCGCAGAAAATCGGCTTTGTCTGGACCGGGGATCGGGGCAGAACCTTTTCTCAGCTCCGGCACACCCATATTGCGCGGATGAACGCAAGCGCCAGCGGGATCGCGCTGATGGGAACCGACCTGGGCGGATACACCGGCGGCGGAATATTATCGGAAGAGGTTTATAACCGAGCGGCCGCGATTGATTGTTTCAGCCCGGGTTTCCACGATCACGGAAGATCAATGCCGCCCTGGGAGCAGAGCGAGCAGGGAAAAGACATCTACCGCTTTTACGCAAGGCTCAGATACAATTTGATCCCGTATCTTTATCATCTGGTCAGCCAGGCGCATTCCCTTGGACTCCCGATTATGCGGCCGATGTTTCTGGAATGCCCCCGGGATGAAAAATGCTGGGAGATTCCTGAACAGTATTTTTTAGGAGATGACCTGCTGGTGGCGCCAGTTCTGGAAAATACCAGGATCCGAAAAGTATATTTGCCCGAAGGAAAATGGATGGACTTCTGGACCAGGAAAATTGAGCAGGGACCAAAATGGATCAAATACCCGGTCCCGCTCAATGTGATTCCGGTCTTTGCCCGAGCCGGCTCTGCGATCCCGATGCAATTTAATAACGAGTTTGAACTCGGCGGCGCTTTTGACCAGGAAGAAAAAGACAACTTGATTCCAGGATTTATCGTATTTGCCGAAGATGAAATAGACCTTGACCAGAGCTTCCAGGTTTTTGACCCGAGCCGAAATCCGCATCCCGAAACCCGAATCAAGCTCTTCAGAAAAGCGGCTGAAATTACGATTGATTCTCTCTCCCCGCTTCCAGCCGGAATTCTTATCTACGGCAAAAAGCCGGAAAAAGTCAGCTTTGCCGGAAAAATTCTGAAAGAAGTTGAATGCAAAGATCTCCTGGCCTCCAAGGGCTGGTGCTATCGGGAAAAAGATCAGCTCACAGTTATTTATCTTGGGATCTAAGGAAGCTGGTCTGCGATATTCTGGAAAACATCCGGCCAGTCGTCAACCATCCCGTAATTTTTCCCGAACCAGCCGAAAAGGAATTGGCGATCTGGGAAAGGAATCGGAATTCAGGCTGAGCGAAACAGCCGCACCCGAATCCTCTCGGCCTGGAAGACCACGATACACCCCTTTTCCAGGTCGGCTTGGATGCGGGTGAAATTCAGGAGCAGGAGTTCCACCTGCGCTTCAGGCCGGCGCGGTTCCCCCCGGAGCAGGATCAAAGAAGGACCTTGCCATTCCTTCAGCGCCAGCATGGCTCCGAAGTCCGCGTCGGATGAGATCAAGATCCGACCTTCTCTTCGGGCAAGATTGAAAACCTCATCATCCGCGGCGTCCGGTCTTTGGTAATCGTGCAGATGCCGGGCATCGTGGCCGTGTTCAGTCAATTTGCGCGCAATGATGGGAGAAAGAGAATTATCAACCAGGAATTTCATTTAGCAACGGTCATAGGTATGGCCCGTTCCTGCACAGCCTCCGCGGCGTATCGCAACGCCTCTTTAATGTCTTTCTCTTCCAAGTCCGGATATGCCTCCAGGATCTCCTGGAAGCTCATCCCTTCCGCAACCATCCCCACCACCGCGGCAACCGGTATTCTCAGGCCCCGGATGCAGGGCAGACCCTGCATCTGCCGCGGATTGATCGTGATCCTTTTAAACTTGCTCATAATAAGTCTCCAGTTCCATAATAATTCATATACGCGATAAAATCAAGGCGATTATGGATCAGGACTTCCCCCAAAATTTTCCCCGTGCGCGCAAGCGCACTTTGGAGTGCGACGCCCGGGGCGTCGCTTTGGCTTTAGCAGGAGCGTCGTTTGATGCCGCGCGCAAAGTCTTCTCCTGGGAAAATCCCCAGCAAAAGCGGTGTCGCGGACACCGCACTCCAAAGCGTCCCGCGCTCGCGCTGGACGCGCAATCCTCGGCATTTGCCGGTTCCACTTCTCAAATCTGGAAAATTCTCTAAATCCAAATAGTTAGTTTGATTCCTCTGGAAATTTTGGGGGAAGTCCTGGATTATGGATCAGAAATTGCAGGTAATTCTGCGGCGATGGTCTGGAACAGATCCGGCCAATCATCCACCAGGCCGTAATTTTTTCCGAGCCGGACAATGATCAGGTTTTTCTTCGGACAGACATAAATGTATTCGCCCAGGTTTCCAATCGCGAGAAAATCATAGCTCCCCTCCGGCTTGGTCCTTCCCCACCAGTGATATTTGTAATATCCATTCTTTGCCTGGAACTCCGGATAGGATTTCCAGATTCGGCGATCATTCGGATCCGGAGAAGTTGATTCCAGAACCCATTTCTCCGAAATAATCTGCTTCCCGTTCCAGTTGCCTCGGTTCAGATAGAGCCGTCCAAATTTCGCCAGGTCTATCGCTCTCGCGTTCAATCCCCCTTCCAGTTTCTCAAACCCATCCGTTTCGCTGTCCAGGCTGAAGCTCGCCGGATATTCCATCCCCAGCGGCTTCCAGATTTTTTCCTCCAGATACGCGGAAACTGTTTTGCCCGTAACCCGCTCCAGGATAATCCCTTCCAGGGGCGGGTGATAGTTGTTATAGTGGAAATATTTTCCAACCGGCTCTCCGTCCCAGACCACTGAAAGCGTGAGCCGGCGCAAATCCGGCTCGTAATAACTCTTGGGCTCGTCCACCCAAGGGAACCAGCCTTCCTGGTATTTGATCCCGCTGGACATATTCAAAAGATGGCGGATGGTAAGCTCATCCAGACCTCTGCCCTTGAGTTCCGGAACATATTTGATCACCGGATCATCCACGCTTTTAATCAATCCCTCATCTATCGCGATCCCGATCAATGCCGAGCAAAAGGATTTGGTCACGGAAAAAATGGTGGTGAGCGAATCGCGCCGATAGCCGTTGAAATAATTCTCATAAAGGATCGCGTCATTCTGGATCACGATGAAGGCGGAGGTCTGGTTGGACGCGTTCAAATCGTCCAGGCTCTGTCTCCTGACCCTGGACAAGGAGCGGTATTCAATTTGCCCGAAAAGCTCCGGGGACAATTTTTTCGGGAAAATGAACGGCGGCTCCTGATTCTTGATCTCGCGCTGGGGGAAAATCTTGAAATCCTGGATGGAGACCTTATTGTAAAGGATCACCCGGGCGGTATAGGACTCCAGATAAGAGCCGCTGATCAGCAGGGCAAAGACCAGGAGCGCGAGCCGCATCCTGTTTTTTGAAAATCGTGAGCCGGTTTTAGCCTTGGATTTTTCCATTCCAGCGAATCTGATTGTATCAAGCCGAATGATGAGTTTCAAATCCGGCCGGCGTAATTCTTGACAGCTGATTTTTCAAACTATAGAATAAATCCGCAGGGAAGATTTTTCTTTCTATTATTCAGCAGTTCCGGAAAATGAGGAGGATGGTATGGCAAAACTGGTAAAAGCCGCGGTGATGACAGCGCCGGGAAAAATGGAAGTCCGGAAGTTTCCGTATCCGAAACCGCGCAAAGGCGCAATGATCATCCAGATGGAAATGAGCGGCATCTGCGGCACGGACAAGCACTCGTTCAAGGGCGAGATGGTGCTTTACGCCGGGACCGAGGCCGAACAGCGCGGAGTTTTTCCCTGCGTCAAAGGCCACGAGAATGTGGGAAGGATCGTGGAGATGAACGGGCCTTACAATGATTATGACGGCAGGCCGCTCAAGATCGGGGACCGGGTCACGATGTGCCCGAACATTATTTGCGGGAAATGTTATTATTGCCGGCATATTTTCGGCTGGCCATATTGCGCGAAAAACAAAACCTACGGAGTCTATTTCCCCGCTAATAAATGGCCCCACATCACCGGCGGCTGGGCAGAGTATATGTATATCTTCCCCGGATCGTTCGTTTATAAAGTTCCGGACGATATGCCGAGCGACATCGCGGTCAACATTGAGCTGATGGTGGTGACCAATAATGTGGACCGCGCAAAAGGATATATGGAATTCGCTTCCCGCGGCTTCGGTCTGATGGACACGGTCTTGATCCAGGGAGTGGGCGCAATGGGAATCGCGCATCTGATCAAGGCGAGAGTGCTCGGCGCCGGGGACATTATCGCGCTGGACACCTCGGACTATCGCTTGAAGCTCGCCAAAGAATTCGGCGCAGACTATCTGGTCAATGTCAAGAAGACCACTTTCAAGGAACGCCAGCAATTTGTCCGCGACCTGACCGAGGGCAGAGGAGCGGATCTGGTGATTGAGACCACCGGGCTTGCTACGGTTGTGCCCGAAGGTCTTGACCTGCTCCGCCGGGGCGGCACATATCTTGAGGCCGGAAACTTTGTTGACTCCGGGACCACTGTCATCAATGTCCACCGCCATCTCGCTGCGAAAAATGTGCTCCTGATCGGAAACACCAACCATCCCAATTCCGAATACTACCGCACGATCAAAATGATGCAGAGATATAAAAAGGACTTCCCCTGGAAAAAATTCACCTCCCACAAGTTCCCGCTGGACAAGGCGCAGGAAGCGCTGGAATTTTCGCTTGGCGAAAAGGCGCTCAAGGTCGTGTTTGATATGACGGAAAAAACCAAATGAAAGTCGGATGCAATACCGTTGCGTTCCGCAAGTCCAGCCTGGATTTCGCATTGGAGCGGATCGGCAAAGCCGGGTATAAATATGTTGAGGTTGAGGCGAATATGTCCTGGTGCGATCATATCCGGACCAACCAGGATGATCCGATCAAGTTCCGGGACAAGGTCAAGGGCTTCGGCTTCAAAGGAATTTCCTGCATCGGGTCCCACCGCGAGTTGATCACTGAGCCGACTGCAGAGGAAGACCTTACTAATTCTCTGGAATTTTGCTCAGCCGCGGGCGTGCCGGTGGTTGCGACCGGAGAAGGCCGGCTGGCCGAGGGGATGACGGTTGAGCAGGCGCTTGGAATCCTGAAGCCAAAGCTCTTGCGGCTCGCGCAAGTGGCGGAGAATTGCAAGGTCTATCTGGCAATGGAGCCGCATGGATCGCTCTCGCTCACTCCAGGCGGGCTTTCCAAAATCATCGGACTCGCGCCGTCCAAATGGCTGGCGATAAATTTTGACACGGCCAATCCGCACCGAGGAGATTATGTGGGCACGACCAGGAAGGGCTTTGAATGGAAACTGGACCAGGCCGCGCGAGGAGATGAGCTGGCTGTGCTCAAGCCGGTCGCGGACAAGGTGGTGCATATTCACTGGAAGGATGTGGTTGGAAGGAACGCGGTGATCTTGGGCAAAGGCGAGGTCAAGCTGAGGGAAGAGCTGGAAATTCTGGTCAAGGCCGGATACGACGGCGCGCTCTCGTATGAGACCGAGGGCTGGGAAGAGCCAAAAGAATCTCAGAAGATGATTGAAGAAAGTCTTGCATTCACAAAAGCCTTGCTGGGGCAGATGGGAATTAAATATGAGTAAGAAGGTTATGCCGGAAAAGATGCGAGCCGCGGTTTTGTTCGGATACAACGACCTGCGCGTGGTGGAGGTTTTGGTTCCGAAGCCGGGGGCGCAAGAGGTCTTGATTGAGGTTAAGGCTTGCGCGATTTGCGGAACCGACCCGAAGATCATTGCTCACGGCTGGCCCAACAACCCGCCCTTCGGGCAATACATTCCCGGCCACGAATACGCCGGAGAAATTGTCGCGCTCGGCGAGGGCGTAGTTGGATATAAGGTCGGTGACCGGGTCGCGGTTGAGCCGCACAAGGGCTGTGGAATTTGCGAGAACTGCATCCGCGGGTTTTACACCACCTGTTTGAACTACGGGAATATCGCCGCGGGCCATCGCCATTACGGGTTCACGGTCAACGGCGGATACGCGGAATATGCGGTCAATCACATCAACACCTTGCACAAGATTCCGGAATCCCTTTCTTTTGACGAGGCCACGCTCATCACCACCGCGGGCACCGCCCAATACGGCATCACCCGGATCGGAGGAGTGCGTCCCGGCGAAATCGTGGTGGTGTCGGGTCCGGGTCCCATCGGCTTGATGGCCTGCCAACTCGTGAAGATTCAGGGAGCCGGCAAAGTCATTTTCACGGGCACCCGCAAGGAGCGATTGGACCTGGGCAAGGAGCTCGGCGCCGCGGATATTATCATCAATGTCAAGGAAAAAGATGTGGTCAAGGAAATTTTCCGGCTCACAGATAATGTCGGCGCGGATTTGACGATTGAATGCGCGGGCACGGCTCAGGCGGCCAAAGACGCGGTGGAATACACGCGCAAGAACGGGAGAGTGGCTCTGATCGGAATTTACCAGGGGGAGATCCCGATCAATCTCAACAAGGTGGTGCAGTGGAATATGACCCTCGCGGGCGGAAAGGCCGAAGGGGACTGGAGCCTGCAGCGCGTGCTCCCGCTGATGGCGGACGGCAGAATCAAGGCCGGCCCGCTCATCACCCACCGGTTCCCGCTTGCGCAAATCAACGAGGCGATGAAGACTTTTGTGGAGCGGAAGGGCGGGGCGATCAAAGTTGTAATTGGGGTCAGAGCTTAACATTTAACATTTGACCGTTAAGTTAACAAGTAAGGCCTGATCCCAAAAGGAAAAATATGGCGGCAAAAATAGAATTTCAGGGGATCAGCAAAATTTTCCCGGGCGTGAAAGCCCTGGACGGGGTTTCGTTCGCGATTGAAGCCGGAGAGATCCACGGCCTGGTGGGGGAGAACGGCGCGGGCAAATCCACTTTGATCAAGATCATTGCCGGAGCCTTGCCGGCAGAGGCCGGCAAGATGATTCTTGACGGTCATCCGTTCCGGCCGGGCAATCCGCAGGAATCAATTGCCCGGGGCATCAGCAGCATCTTTCAGGAGCGAAGTTTTCTGCCGGAGCGGAGCGTGATGTTCAATATCATGCTCGGACACGAGTCCGGCGCCGGTTTCGGCCGGCTGGATTTCGGAGCAATGAGAAAGAAATGCCGGGAAGTGCTCAATCTGCTCCATTCCGAGAAGATCGCGCTGGATGCGCGGGCAGGGGAGTTGAAAGCCGGGCAGAAGCAGATTCTGGAAATTGCGCGCGCTCTGGTTCAGAAGAGCTCGGTCCTGATTATGGACGAGCCGACTTCGGCCTTGAACCAGGAGGAGCGGGAAAGCCTGTTTAAGGTGATCAAGCGGCTCAAGGCCGAGGGCTTGACGATTATTTATATTTCGCACCGGTTGGAGGAGATTTTTCAATTGGCGGATCGGGCCACGGTTCTTCGAGATGGGAAATGGATCCAGACCGCCAGGATTGATGAGACGAATAAAGATGATCTGATCCGGGCGATGGTTGGCCGGGAGTGGTCGGGCGCGTTTCCGGCCAGGAATCCGGAGCTGGGAGAATCGGTGTTAGAAGTTGAGGATTTTTCTTCGCCGGCTTTTCACAACATCAGGTTCCAGTTGCGCCGGGGAGAAGTTCTGGGCATCACCGGTCTTGCCGGGAGCGGGAAAGAGGAGTTGGGACAGGCATTGTTCGGGGCGTATCCGAAGAGCCGGGGCAAGCTGAAAATCAATGGCGTGGAAATCAAGCCCTTGCCCGGGTCGGCGATCCAGGCCGGAATCGCGTATCTGCCGGAAGACCGGAAAAGCGAGGGAATTGTCCAGACGCTTTCGGTTAAGAGGAACATTTCGCTTCCGCTATTGGAAAAGATTTCCGGCTGGATCGGGAATATTCATCGGAAGCAGGAAAAGGAACTGGCACAGGGCTGGGTAAACCGGCTCGGGATCAAGACCCCGAGCCTGGAACAGCTTTGCGAGAATTTGAGCGGGGGCAACCAGCAGAAGGTGGTTCTGGCCAAATGGCTGGCTTCCAGCGCAAAAGTGATCATCCTGGCGTATCCGACACAAGAAGTGGATGTAGTGGTGAAGTTTGAATTATACCGCTTGATCGCGGAACTTTCCCGGCAGGGAATCGGCCTGGTGCTGATTTCTTCAGACCTGCCCGAGATGATCGGAGTCAGCCACCGGATTCTGGTAATGCGGGAGGGGGGTATCATTGCCGAACTTGACGCGGCTCAAGCAGATACCGAAAGCATTCTCCGGTATGCGCTGGGACAAAGCATCAATGCGGTGCGCGGTGCGCGGTGAACGGAATCGCGACTAAAGTCGCTCGCACGAAAAGGAATTTATTTTTTTATTGACTTGCAAGATGACGGAAACCGATTATAATTCATAAAAGTTTTTTTTGAAATTTTCAGGCCAGAAGGCGAGGAAAGGAAAATGGCGCTAATCCGGGAAGCGATGACGAAGCGAGGTTACGAACTGCTCAAAGCCGAGCTGGAAAGATTGCGGACGGTGGAGCGGATGAAGATTACGGAGGAGATTGAGCGGGCGCGCTCTTACGGAGACCTGACCGAAAACGCCGAGTATCATTGCGCCAAAGAGAAGCAGGGTTTGATTGAGGCCAGGATCCGCGACCTGGAAGACAAGTTCTCCCGCGCGGAAGTGATTGACCTTTCCAAACTTTCCGGCGAAAAAATCACCTTCGGCGCAATTGTGGAGCTGATGGAGGTTGAGACCAAGGAGCGGATAACCTATCAGATCGTGGGCAGTTTGGAGGCGGACCCGGAAAAGGGAAAAATCTCTTATGAAAGCCCGCTGGCGCGCGCTTTGATCGGAAAAGAGCTGGGGGATGATGTGGTGATCAAAGCCCCGAAAGGAAAGCGAACTTACGAAATCACCAAAGTCCAGTTCGCGGAAGGCTGACCCGGCCGGAGAGCCGCAAAGAATCCGGAAGTTTTTTTCTTAATATGGTGTGCTCTGCATTTGCCCATCGGCAGGCTGGAAGCCGGCGCCGGATAAACCCTGCATCCGCCCCAATCCGATTTGCCTTTTGGAAAGGAGTTGCGATAAATTAAAAGAGGAAATGATCCCGTTTTACACAGAGAAGGCGGAGCGGATCCGGAAGCAGGCCCGGGAATTCGGGAACTGGCTGGAGGGCCGGGATCCGGGGATAGAGGAAGGAAAGGAGATTTTTGCCGAGGTATTGGCAGAGCTGTGGGAAAAGGGTTATTACGGCTATTTAATTCCCAGGGAATTCGGGGGGGAGGGCGGTAATTTATTTGAGCAGGCGTTGATTCTGGAAGAGTTGTCTTCCAAAAGCAGTTCGGTTTCTCTCTCGTTATTGATCCAGTCACTGGGCATCATCTTGCTGAGCCAGGATCAGGATTCTGAGCGGAGGGCAAAACTGCTGGCTCAGGTTGTGAATGAGAGAAAATTATTGGCCTTTGCCTTAAGCGAACCCGGGATAGAATCCTTTGAGACCAAGGCTGAGGAGATTGAGGGAGGGTATCGGCTGAGCGGGAGGAAGGTTTATGTGAATCAGGCGCAGGAGGCGGATTGGATTCTGGTTCTGGCCGAATTCAGGGAGGGTCTGGGCGTCCTGTTGACAAAAAAGGGTAGCTCAGGTATCTTAATGACCAAGGAAATATTGAGATCTACGGCCTGCGGTTTAAGCTGGGGAGAAGTTCTTTTCCAGGAAGTTCAGGCAGGGGTTCAAGAGTTGATTATTAGACCCGAGGATGGGGAGAAAACAACCGAGCAAGCGCTCTCCCGAATTGCGGTGTTGGTTTCTGCGATGGCCCTGGGATTGATGGAGGCCGGGATAGAAAGTCTGGGTAAGGACAGCTTCAGCAAAAGCCCTGGCTGGGAAAGATTATCAGGAGAAGCCTGGGTGGAAATAGAGGCGGGAAGAGCTATTTGTTATCAAGCTGGATACAGTTGTGATAAAGAACTGCCCGGAGCCGGGCGCATAGCCCTGGCGAGCAAGATCTTTTTAACCGACCTGGCCTGCAGATATTTTTCCCGACTATTAGAGCTGGCTGGGCCGGAGGGGATTAGAGCCGATTTAAACCTGCACCGGTGGTTTGAGTTTGCGGTGATGCTCCGGGCGCTTTTGGGATCTAATTCCTCTTTAGCGGAAAACTTGACAGGGGTGGAGTAATTTGATAAATTGGCAAGGCTGACTTGATGAAAAAAAGTCAAAAAACCGTAAAATGAGGATTTTACTTGACAAGGGTTTGGGAAAAGGGTAAAATTGATACAAGTTAACAGGGAGGAAGTTAATGACTAAATTCCATAAAGTCATAGGGGTGGGGTTATTTCTTTTTGCAATGATTGGTATCAATGGCCAGGTCCCGGATTTGTGTATGCGGGTGGATATGAAGCCGGTGTTAAGCCTGGAGCAGATTCGGATGGCGGAACTGGTTGATTTTCTGTGCGAAATTGCCGGGATCAAACAGTTGCCGAGCTGGCCCACGGATCTTTCCAAAATGACCCCGGAGCAATACTATCAAATGGAAGTGAAAATGCTGGTTGATAATGGGTTTCCTCCCATCTTCCTGGAAATTGAGCCGGAGCGGCTGGTGAACCGGAGATTTTTCGCCTCCTTGATGTTCCAGATTGCAATGGAAGCGGATCCGAAAGTAAAAGAGGATTGCGCAAACGCGACCACCGAAACCGAACAGCTGGACTGCCTGGTTCAACACGACTGGATTTATTCCAAAACCGGAAAGATTTATCGGGAGGAAATTTTATCCATTCTTTGCGAGAAGAAGGATATAATTACGCCCATAGTGCCTCTGCCTCCGATTTTGCCGCCCGAGATTTATCCGGAGGAATTCAAAGAGGGAGTTTTGGAGACACCCGCAACCCCGAGTGAATGAAGTTTAGATTTAGTGAGGCTTTAAGGGGGATAAGGTAATGCAATCACATAAAAATTTATTTAAGCTGGTAATGATTTTTTTCATTTTGATGCTTACGCCGGGTTTAAACCGGCCGGCCCAGGCCGCAAGCGCAAAGTTTATACCCAAGTTATTCATTGGCTATAATTACAATGATAATGTTGATTCCGTGGATGACAAATATCTCACCCAGCTGGAAATGCAATGGGTGGATTATCTGCTGGGGATGGATGGAAATATCAAATCGCAATACTATTCTTTTACCCTGGGGGGCTGGGCCGGATATAGCCAATATGTGAATGCTTCCACGGAGCTGGAGGATGTATTAAATGTCAAGCTACGCCGATTTGATTATTATAATCTATCCCTTTACGGCGGCTTCCAGTATTTGCGTCCTAGTTTTGCCATTGACCTCTCGGATACCATCAAACAAGATCGGAGGATTGCCGATATCTTTGAGACCGCGATCAGCGAATTTTCGGAAATTTATCTTTATACGGACAATGTGGCTACGGCAGAGGTTCGGTTCAATGCCGGCCAACGTTCCACCTTTTTGTTCCGGTATGACTATGAAACCATAACTTTTCCAGAGCCGGAAAGCGATTATTTGGCTGCGCCCGCCGATGTTTATCGGCATTCCGGATTTGCCAGAATTGATTACCAGGTTAGTCCCAAAGCGAAAATTGCCTTAGACCTCCAGGGTGGGCAGTGGGGCTATAGTGCGGTGAAGGTGCCGGTTGGGGGTGGCCGGTGGGTGGAGCGCGACCTGGCTGATTATAATTATTATCAGGCTTTATTGGCCTTTGAATATAATTTTACCCCCAGAAGCTCAATTGAGTTGAGTGGAGGAGCTGAGCAACGGCAGTATTTCGGAGAATCAGAGCAAAGGGATCTAATGGATCATATTCTTCCAGTTGGAAGAATTAGTTTTTATTCCGGTGAAAAGTATCGCTATTCCCTTTCGGCCTCCGGGGAATATGCTGAAAGCCACTATGGCCAAGATCAATTTTTCACTTACGGGCAGGGGGGGGCCGCGTTCACCTATTATTTTGGCAAAACCCTCTATGCAGGCATCTCTGGCAGCTATAGACAAGATACCTTTAATCGGGAGATGTTAGATCTGGAGAATGTCTGGTCTGAGGATCGGGTGGATTCAGTTATTATTGCACAGGCTTCCATCGGTTGGGATGTGCTCAGGAAATATGATACTCCTTACCTTTCCTTGATCCTAGGCTATGGCTACGATTGGCGGGACTCAAATATTGACGGCGAGATTGGTGATTATGTGGATGGCTATCGCGGGGCCTATTATTCTTATGATGCGGTAGTCCAGTCTGCAATGTTCCAGGTTCAGTTCAATCCCACGATATTTGTTGGTTCTTCTAAATGAGTTTTCCTCGTCTTAAATTTGTCCTGATCCTTTGCTTCGGGATTAGTATGGGAGGGAATCTAGTCCGGGCTCAGGAAGATTATGTCCTCGGCCCAGGCGATAAAATCAAGATTTCAGTAATCGGAGAAGAGGCTGTCACTACCGAAGGGATGATTTCTCCTCAAGGCACGATCACCTTCTGGATTTTGGGAGATATTAAAGCCGGAGGAAAAAAAGTAGGTGAGCTAAAAAGTGAGCTCACCCAGGTGCTGGGAGAGAAATATTTTCAAAATCCGATTATGAAGCTGGAGGTTCTAGAATATCATTCAAAGGAAATAGTGATTCAGGGAGCAGTGGGTACGCCGGGCAGCTATTATCTGGATACCAACTGGACCACGATTCTAAAATTGATCTCCAAAGCCGGGTCCGTAACTCCGGAAGCCGGGACTTATGCTTATATTATCCGGGGATACTGGAGTCCCGGCAAGGATGTAAAAGAAGTCGGGGCAGAGCTCACAAATGATCCGAACCGGGTTGAGGTAAATTTGAAGAAATTGCTTCTGGACGGCGATCTTCAGGAAGACAAACCGGTTTATGGCGGGGATTTTGTCTTCATCGCCAGTGTCAATTCCGAAGAATTAAGCCGGAATTTTATCTGGGTGGAAGGCGCGGTCAGATCCGCGGGAAAAATTCCCTATCAGCCGGGCTTGACTGCGCTTTCGGCCGTGATCGCGGTCGGTGGTTTTACCGATTTTGCGTCTCCCAACCGGACGATTATTCATAGAAAAAATCCGGATGGCTCTACCACCAAGATCAAGCTCAAGCTGAAAAATATTAGCAAGGGCAAAAAGCCCGATGTGCCCCTTCAACCCGGAGACCGGCTCACCATTCCGGAAAGCTTCTTCTAAAATCTCCTGAAAATCGCCGATTCATCAAAATGAAATGCGCGCTTCATATTCATACCAATCTTTCCGATGGCCTGCATCCGCCTGAAGAAATCATCCAGGCTTATCAGGGGTACGGCTTCGGAGGGGTCGCGATCACGGACCACCAGTTTATGACCAAGGCTGATTACTATAACTGCCTGGAGCTCTTGACCCAAAGGCTCTCCGGCCGGATTCTGGTCCTGCCCGGAATTGAAATTGATTACGAACCCTGGCATTATCACCACCTGCTCAAGATCCAAGGCCGAAAGGAAATCCTCCATATCCTCTGTCATCCCCGCGCTTACTTTCTTACTCCCGAACAGATTCAAAACCGAATTGAGAGCGCGCCCTTCCGAGTTGATGCCATGGAAATCACCGATCGCGGATTCTATACCCCGGAATATGATCTTAACCGGATTAAACTCCCCAAAGTCGCCACCGATGACGCGCACGAAATTTATGACATCGCCCGGGCCTGGATTGAAACCGATGATTTCAAGGAGCCGGATCAGCTTTTCCGGGCCATTAAAGCCGGAGAATTTGTCTCCAGATTCGCCTGAAATCTTTTCCGGCTGGATCGGCTCAATCCGATTTGGCTTTGAGCAATTCCTCCTGGCTTCGGCAAAATCCATAAAACGGAAGAATCGTCACCGGCCCCAACAATCCCCATGCCTCCGGCGCGCCCAGAAGATTGGCTGAGGTATTGGAGACAATCAACTCTATCTGATTTTTCCCTTCCGCAACCAGCCCCGGAAGCGGAAATTGATAAGGCGGTCCCGATCTTTTCCCCGCGCTTTTTCCGTTCACCATTACCTCAACCTGATCCCGGACCTCCCCGCAATCCAACAAAAGATAAAACTCAAGATATTCCTGGGCAAGATTCACCTCCGTCTGATATTTAACCTTGCCCGAATAATGCGGATACCCCAGCTCCCGCAGGTCCCCGGCCGGTTTGATTTTTTCCCGCCCCTCCAGGATTTGCTTTTTCCCAACCTCAAAATCCCCTCTCAGCGCCACCGGCTCAATTGTATGAAAGCTCGGAAACAGGCAGGCAAAACCAGGCATCCGGCTCCGGAAAACCAGATGATTTTTCCCCCGTTTCAAATACCGGCTGATTCCCATCCCCAGATTCGCGCGATCCCATACTTTCATCTTTTCCGGCTTCAATTCCAGATTCCGGCCATTGAGCTGGATCTCCACCGCCTCTCCTAAATCCTCCCAGATCAATTCCAGATTTGCCGGAACCGATTCCAGTTTGAAATCCGTATGCGCCTCATAATACGAACCCGGCGGAGGATATACCTTGAACAGGGTCTGCAAAGGAAGATACTCAACAAATCGGAACAGAAGATCTATCGCCTGATACAAACCCTTTTCTTCAAGCGCGATGCCCAGGACCTTGGAAAAACGCGCCAGGTCTTCTTCAATCCTTCCAAAACCAGGATAGATCAAACCCGGATACCGCGCTTCCGGACGGATGATGAGATTCAATAGACCGATCAGCGGTCTCAAAAAATAAATCAACCACCGGGTGCGCCCGGAAAAAAAGAACTCATCTTTCAAGCCGGATATAGGTCTGGTCTCGGCTTTCCTGGTCACCACCCCAAAAGGCCCGAGCCGAAAGAGATTGGGAGAAAGCGGCTGGAAGGAAAAGGGACCCGCAACCGGAATCGGAGGCAGAACCGATAAATTTGATTCCAGCTTGATTTCTTCATCGCGGATTTTAAGCTTGGGATTGGATTCCGGATAAAAACCCGAAATCTTCTCAGCGTCAAATTCCGTGATCATCAGGTCCGTTTCCTTGACCCAGGGAGGCTCAATCTGATCGGAAGCGATCAGAACCATTGATTCCACCGGCTCCAGGTCCAGTTGAAAGGAAATCCCGTTTTTCTCCCGCTGAAAAGGCAATTTTTGGATCTGGCCGGAAAGCGGGAAAAATATTTCAACCCCCTTTTTATCGGTTTTCAGAAATCCGTTAACCCTCAGTCTGGCCAACTGAAGATTGGCGAGAAAATAAACCTCCTCTTCCCCGATCTTTCTCTTCTGTAAAATCACTTTCAACGGCTCACTTGCCGCCAGGCTGAACCCCGGCGGATGAATCCGGGCCAGCGCCTCAATCGCCAGCATCGGCGCCGGGTCCGGCTCGGAAAAAATCTTCACCCGATCTTTAAATCCGAGAATCGTGCTCTGCCATTCGGCGATCGCTTCTCCGTTCTGGTCGGAACTCGGAAGCGGTCCCAGAAAAATGACCTTGCCCCCGGCGCCGGCAAATTTTTCTATCAGGCTTATGGATTCCCGGGCCATCACCCTGACCCCGGGCACCATCAGCAATTCAAAACTTTGTCCCCCGGCAATGATTTTACCCTGCTCCGCCTTGACCTTTCCCGCTTCAATCGCCTCTTCAAAAATAAACTCAAAATCCCTTTGCGCTTCCAGTAAATTTCGGCACAAAGCTTCTATCTGCCCGGAAAGCTTCAGAAGCTCATCGTTCTTGAATCCTCTTCCCCGGCTCAAAGCTTTGAATTCAGAGCCGGGAATTAAAATCGCCGTCTCGGCCTGAGGCGCTCCCTGGGAAAGAAGCCAGGAAACCCGGGCCACATATCTGGAAAATTCCGGGTAATACTCCCACCAGGGCTCCTGCCAGAAATGGCTGGGCGGAAAATCCCGCTTGCGCAGGCCTTTGATGGAAAGAAGAGTGTGATGCGGATTGATGAAATTCACGCCCAATCCGAACAGCCAGTCCGCCATCACCTTGAATTTCCAGAGCGGCATCTGCCAGCCCGCGCCTCCCCCGGTCTCGCACAGCACCCGCTTCCGGCCCGAAAGATGCGCTATACTGCTCACCGCCTTGGCCGCAAAATTCGGCGCCTCCATATTCGCCAGCCCTCCGTTCAAGCCGTCCCCCACATTGAGCGCGTCCATCCCCGGCATCTGCATCGCGGAAAGATGATGAAAAATTCCGCCGTGATTCAAAGCCGTCTGGCTGATCCGCTCCTCCATCCCCAGATGACCGGTGAAGATCAAATTATGAGCCTCGCACCAGGCCGAAAGCGGTTGATAAAAACCCTCATCCATCAGCCGCTCCGCCAACCGGTAAAATTGAATCCGAAATTTAATAAAGTTTCCCCGGTCCAGCGCCAAAAGATAGAGATGCGGAATCGGATCATAACCATAAGTTTCCTGAAACCTTTTTGCAAAATCCGCGGCCCAGGGGAACCCGTTATAATTCTGCGGCTCATCCGTGAAAATTCCCGGCACCGTTTTGCCGAAATGCCCGGAAAATCTTCTCGCATACTGCTCATAAGTGAGTTCAATAAAAGCCTTGGCCGCCTCCGGATTCATCAGGTCCAGGTAGCCCGGCTCTTCCTTGAGCCAGCTCGCGCAGGAATTGACAAACATCTGATCCCGGCATTCAGCCTGATAAAAAATCAAGACTGGGGTGTTGAGCCGCGGAATCCGAACCTGATTTTTTTCAAAAACCCCCGGGAGAGGAACGATTTCATCATCCATTGAAAAAACCGCCACCGCCTCTCCAGGCAATTCCAGGTATCGGCCTTTGCTCGGTTTTTTTATCATCAGCCAATCCAGATACTTCTGCCGATATTCCGGATGAACCGAGAGAAGCTTCCCGCCGCATACCCCGCTCGGCCAGTTGTATTCGTCATAGAGCCACGCTTTCAGACCGAGCCGGGCGCAGGTCTCAATCGCGAGTCCGATCCGGTCAAAAAAAGTTTCGCTCAGGTATTCAATCTCCAGACCGGTCCGGGGATGAAGAAATACCCCGGCCATCCCCGCCCTGGCCAGTTCCTCCAGCGCCCAGACCAACTCCTCCGGATCCAAATTCGAATTCAACGCAAAAAACGGCGTCGGTCCCCATTCCCTCCCAGGCTCCTTCAAAAACCCCCTGATCTCATCAATACCCATTCCCCTCTACTTAACTTTCTCATACCCAACTTGTCAAGGACTGAATCTTCTTAAAAATCCGCGCCAGCTAAAATTAAACGGACTTAGGCGGAAAATTTTAAAAATCTTTTCTGACGAAAACCGCGGTTTTACTTTTTGTTCAAAATCTGCTAAAAGAAGATAGAGGAAGATAAGGGAGGATAAGCGAGTATGGCGGGAATTGAGAGTGAATATCCGAGCATAATGAATCTGGCCGAGGCCGCGCGTTTTATCCGGGTAAGTAAAAAGACCATGGGGGAAATGGCCAGGCAGGGGCGGCTTCCCTGCAACCGGGTAGGACGGGAATGGAGGTTCCTGAGGGCCGGCCTGGAGGAATGGCTGAGAGGAGAGGGTCGGATTGATTCATCGGTGGATGAAGAGCAAAAGCCGGTTCAGCCAGGTCCAAACCAGGCGCGATTATTCGGAGAAGCCGGTTTCCGCGATACTGCTTTCAGCCAAAACCGGACCGAGCCCATTCATCGCTGGGTGCCCTGGATTGCCGGGTTTTCCTCATCCTTCGTTCAAGGAGTTTTTGAATCCTTGCTCTCCGGTCAGAAGGGGAAAAGGATCATCCTGGATCCCTTCGCCGGAGTCGGGACCACTTTGGTTGAGGGGATCAAGCGAGGTTATGGAGTTGCGGGTTTTGAAATCAATCCCTATGCCTATCTTGCCTGCAAGGTCAAACTTGGCAGTCGGGATTATCCCCCGGAGCTGCTGAGAGAACGGATCCGGATTTTCAGAAATTACATAAGCGAGAAACTCTCAAATGGAAAAGCGCCGGTTTCATTGCCGCCAGCTGATTTTAGAAGCCGGGTGGCTTTTTTCAGTCCGAGGGTGGAGAGAAAAGTCCTGCTCGCGTTGGATTTCATATCAAGACAGGAAGAATGGGTGAAAGATATTTTCCGGCTGGCCCTGGGAGCGGTGATGGTCGGTTTTTCAAATTATTCTTATGAGCCGAGCCTGGGAAGGAGGGCAACCAGCGGCAAGAGCGATATCCTGGATGCCGATGTGGCGGGCATCATCGCGGGCAAGCTTGAGGAATTCGTCCAGGACATTATCTATTTGAGGTCGGTGGTCAAGACGGATAACGGCAATCCTGCTTTCTCCCTGTTCAACCAGTCCTATTTTGAAATGAATGGAGAGCTCCGGTCCAAAAGCATTGACCTGCTCGTGACTTCGCCGCCCTATTTAAATAACTACCATTATGTCCGGAACACGCGGCCCCAGCTTTATTGGCTGGGACTGGCAACGGAATCGCTGAAGAAACTGGAGGAATCCAGTTTCGGAAAATACTGGCAAACGGTCAGGTCCAGACCTCGGGTGGAGC